>Ga0114898_1000039_pt1 | contig 144799 bp, 143 predicted proteins | sample Malvired_Geostar_FD_83496 | JGI IMG/M metagenome (GOLD analysis project Ga0114898, IMG submission 83496) | Marine viral communities from the Global Malaspina Expedition - Malaspina viral metaG DeepMed_Geostar | ecosystem: Environmental > Aquatic > Marine > Oceanic | place: Mediterranean Sea...
GCATGGAGCCCACCAAGAAACCTCTGCGTGACAGTCCCGCACTCATGTCCCGTTCTCCTTGTCGTTAGCGCGCCTTCAGCCCTTTCCTTCCGGTCGCGACGGCTACTATGGGAAGCCGCCGGCGCGTTGACAAACGATCAATTCTCCACTCAGATATGAGAAAACCTTGGCCTTGTCACTCCCATGGATGTCCCGCAACTGCCCCTGAACGCCCTGCGCGCCTTCGAAGCCTCCGCCAGGCTGTGTAACTTCACTCGCGCCGGACAGGAGCTGAACGTCACCCAAACCGCCATCAGCCATCAGGTCAAGGCATTGGAAGACCAACTTGGCGTTACCCTCTTTACCCGTCTCCCCCGGGGGCTGGCACTCACCGACGAAGGTCACGCCCTGCTGCCGGTGCTGACCGACGCCTTTGATCGCATCAGCGGCGCCGTCACCCGTTTGCAGGAAGGGCGCTTTCAGGAAGTGGTCACCCTCGGCGTGGTGGGCACCTTCGCCATCGGCTGGCTGCTGCCGCGCCTGTCCGATTTCCGCGATCGCCACCCGTCCATAGATTTGCGTTTGAAGACCAATAACAACGTGGCGGATATCGTTGCCGAGGGGCTGGATTATTTCATTCGTTTCGGCGATGGCGCCTGGCATGGCACCGATGCTTTGCCACTACTGGAGGCACCGCTGTCACCGGTTTGCGCCCCGGCCCTGGCGGACCGATTGAAGCAACCAGCGGACTTGCATGGCGTGCCACTGCTGCGCTCCTTTCGCCGCGATGAGTGGGAGCGCTGGTTCCGCGCCGCCGGCGTGGCGCCACCGACACCCCGGGGCGGTATGTTTGATTCCTCCACCCTGCTGCTGGAAGCCGCCGCCGGCGGCGAAGGCGTGGCCCTGTTACCGGTGGCGATGTTCCGGGAGGCACTCGGGCAAGGCAGGGTGAAACAACCCTTCGAATTGGCCGTGGATACTGGCCGCTATTGGCTGACCAAACTGAAATCACGGGAGGAAACGCCGGCCATGGGACAGCTTCGCGCCTGGCTGGAACAGTCTTTGCGCGGGTACGGCCCCGCGGCGTTGGCGAGATGATCTCGCGCGCCATTCGCCAGCAGGCTGGCTCCCACAGATCATGCCACGAAGCCCCTGTGGGAGCTGCGGCGGGCCGCTGCAAGCGAATCTTGGGGCCTGAAACCCATTCGCTGCCAAGGCAGCTTCCCACAGCGGCTTCGTAGTCTGATTTGCGGGAAACAGACATGCCAGCGGCGCCCCTTTCCCTCTAAAGTTTTTTCATAGCACGCCGATAATTTCGTCAAACGCTACTCGTGAAAACCAAGAAGGATCATCGCCATGAGCGCTCCGGTGGACCCGTTGGCTTCGTCTTTGCCATCGCAGTTTTCTTTTCAATCCGCCCGGCAAAGGGTGGAGCGAGTGCTGGCCCAGTTACCCCTGACCGACTCGCAAACCCGACAGCCCGAACCGGACCACGACAGCCTGGTGGAGCCGGTGCAACGGATCAACGAAGTACTGCGCCCCTACGGCGTGCAGTTCGATCTCAGCGATGATTCCGGGCGGACCATCATTCTGGTGGTGGACCGGGAAAGCGGTCAGGTGATCCGGCAGATCCCCCCGGAGGAAGCGCTCAATGCCTATCAACGCATGGAAGAAATGAAAGGACGGCTGTTGCGGCTGGAGGTGTAGCGTGGGAGCGGGCTTGCCAACGGACGGCTTTGGCCTCGATGCACTTCCTCACACCTGCATGTTCATGATTTCTTTATAGGCGGACACCAGCCGGTTACGCATCTGCACACCCATTTCAAACGCCACGCTGGCCTTTTGCGAATCCACCATCACCTGTGGCAACGATACGTTCGGATCTCCGGCCTGGAAGGCTCTCGCCTGTTCACCGGCGGCCTGTTGCAGACCATTGATCCGCTCCAGCGATGCGCGCAACTCTCCAGCAAAACCGCCACGTCCGTCGGTGGATCCGGAACGGGACACACCGCAGGCGTCGGCGGCCAGCTGCCGCATCTGGCTCAGTACGGATTGAATCTCCGGCGTACTCATTGTCACTTTCTCCGGTTTTCCTGATGGCACCCAGACTAGCAAGAGGCGACGGATGGCCATGCCGGTAATTGACGACAAAAAGACAGGCTTTTCTCGCCTTTGCGTGGCGGCGCTCTACGCATAATGGCAAAGCCCACGGCTCCATGAGCCCGTTCCGGCAAGAGACCATACGTTAGGCAAGGGTGATCATGTATCGCGTTTTTCTGCATCGACAGCGTCCCCGGCGCGGCCCCGCGCACCGCTTTGCAGCGGGAACCCTGCCGTCATGAGCGGGGCGTCCACCGGTAATGCCAACGCGGCGGCCAGCCAGGCCAGTCCACTGGCGCCCTGGCTGGCCAGACTGCGCGCCAATCCCTTGATTCCATTGCTGGTGGCGGGAGCGGCTGTGGTGGCGATCGTCGCCGCGCTGTTGATGTGGGCGAGCGCGCCGACTTATCGAGTGCTGTTCAGCAACCTCACCGAAGCGGACGGTGGCCGGATCATCGCCGCCCTTGAGCAGCAGGGCGTGCAATATCGTTTCAGTGAAGGCGGCCAGGCCCTGCTGGTGCCGGGCGACCAGGTGCACAAGCTGCGTTTGCAACTGGCGGAACAAGGGCTGCCGGAAGGCGGCAACGTGGGCCTGGACATCATGGAAAAGCAGGCGTTCGGTGTCAGCCAGTTCGCCGAACAGGTGAACTTCCAACGTGGCCTGGAAGGCGAACTGGCCCGATCCATCGAAGCACTGGGCCCGGTGGAACGGGCCCGGGTTCATCTGGCGCTGGCCAAGCCTTCCGTATTCATTCGCGACCGCCAGCCCGCCAAGGGCTCGGTGGTACTGACATTGCAACCCGGCCGCGCGCTCGGCGACGCCCAGGTCAATGCCATGGTCCATCTGGTGGCCAGCAGCGTACCCGAACTGGCGCCGGAAGACGTCACCGTGGTGGACCAAAGCGGCCGCCTGCTGTCCCGCGAAACCGGTCCCGGCCATGACCTCGACGGCACCCGCCTGCGCTATACCGAGGAAGTGGAGCGCGCCTATCAACAGCGCATCGAAAAAATCCTGGAGCCGATTCTCGGCCGTGGCAATGTGCGGGCCCAGGTCACCGCGCAGATCGATTTCAGCCGCCGCGAGGAAACCGAGGAACGCTACGGCCCGAACCAGAACGGCAATCCGGCGGCGATTCGCAGCAAGCGTATCAACGCCGTTTATGAAGATCCGGACGGCGGCGCCAGTGGCATCCCCGGGGCGCTCAGCAACACGCCGCCGGGGGAAGCGGCCTCGCCGATCAACAACGATGCCGACGGCAATGACGATGAAGAAGATGCCCTGCCCCAGCGCGTCCGCCAGGACGATCTGATCAATTACGAGCTGGATCGCAACGTCACCCACACCCAGCATCACCAGGGCAGCATTCAGCGCCTCTCCGTGGCGGTGGTACTCAACTACCGGGAAAAGACCGGCGAGGACGGCACCGTTCAACTGGCACCGCTGAGTGACGAGGAACTCAACCGCATCACCGACCTGGCCCGGCACGCCATGGGGTTCTCGGCGGAACGTGGCGACGGCCTGGAAGTGGTCAACAGCCCGTTCGCCGACTTGTCCGAGCCATTCGAGGAAAGGCCCTGGTGGCAATCACCGCAGTGGGTGGATCTGGCGTTGGGTCTGGGCCGCTATCTTCTGGTGGCACTGGCCGCCCTGCTGCTCTACCGGCTGATCCTGCGTCCGTTGATACAGCGCTACACCGCCACCCCCGCCGAGCCACCCCAGCCAGCGGCGCGGGGCAACGTCTCCGCCGTGGTCGGCGACGACGAGGACGATGACCTGGATCCGGAAGAAGCCGTGGCCCGGCGCCGGCGCCAGCGGCGCAAGACCCTGATGTACGAAAGCAATCTGAAGGATTTGCAGGATCTGGCCCGGGACGATCCGGCCATGGTGGCCATGATTCTGCGTAGTTGGATGAACCGTAATGAGCCGACCTGACAGCAGCGCGCGTACCGCCAGCGGAGCCCGTCGCGCCGCCATCCTTTTGCTGGCCCTGGATGAAGACAGCGCCGCGGAGGTGTTCCGTCACTTGTCCGCCCGTGAGGTGCAGGACATCAGTCAGGAAATGGCTGGCTTGAAGCATATTTCCCACGAGGAAATGCATCAGGTGCTGGAGGATTTCTACGACGAGCAGGAACAGTTCGCCGCCCTCAACCTGCGCTCCACCGATCACATCCGTTCGGTGCTGGTCAAGGCGCTGGGGCAGGAGCGGGCCTCCAGTCTGCTCGAGGATATTTTCGAACAGCACGCCGGCAATTCCGGTATCGACGCGCTCAATCTGATGGACGCCAACGTGGTGGCGGAGATGATTCGCGATGAACATCCGCAAATCATCGCCACCATTCTGGTTCATCTGGAGCGGCGCCAGGCCGCCGATGTGCTGGAGCAGTTCGACGAGAAATTGCGCAACGACGTGGTGCTGCGCATCGCCACTTTCAGCGGCGTGCAACCGGCGGCGTTGCAGGAGCTCACCGAGGTACTGGGCGGCATGCTCGATGGTCAGAACCTCAAGCGCAGTAAGATGGGCGGGGTGCGCACCGCCGCCGAGATTCTCAACCTGATGAATTCCAGCCAGGAAGAGGCGGTGATCAAAACCGTGCGCGCCCACAACGAGGATCTGGCCCAGCGCATCATCGACGAGATGTTCCTGTTCGAGAATCTGCTGGAACTGGACGACCGCAGCATCCAGCTGCTGCTCAAGGAAATCGATACCAAGTCGCTGATGGTGGCCCTCAAAGGCGCCGAGGAAGCGCTCACCGAGAAATTCCTGCGCAACATGTCCCAGCGTGCCGCCTCGCTGTTGCGCGAGGACATGGAAGCCAGCGGGCCGATCCGGGTATCGCAGGTGGAGAACGAACAGAAAGCCATTCTGCAGGTAGTGCGCCGCCTCGCCGACAACGGCGATATCGTGCTGTCCGGCGGGGACGACCTTTATGTCTGATTCGACCGCGCCAAAGACTTCCTGGCAACGCTGGCGAATGGGCGATCTGGAACGCCCGCGGGCCGAACGTCCGGGAGATAGAGCCGCCCAGCCGCAACGCCCGGCGGATAAAAACTTCGACGCCCGCGCCGAACTGAACGCCTTGCGCCGACAGGTTCGCGACCAGGCCTATCAGGAGGGACACCAGGCCGGTTTCGAGGCCGGCCAGGAACAGGGGTACAGCCAGGGCCTGGAGCAGGGCCGTCGCGACGGCGAGCAACAGGCACGGGAGCAAGCGGCGGCCAGTCTCGCCCCCTTGGCCGAACTCGCCGCCCAGTTTCAAAACGCGGTCCAGACCCTGGATCGGCAGATCGCCGACGACCTTGTCGATCTGGCCCTGGCGGTGGGCAGGCAACTGGCCGGCGAGGCGCTCGCGGCCAAACCGGAGCAGGTGCTGGCCCTGGTCCGCGAGTTGCTCCATCAGGAACCGCAACTGGGAGCCCATCCACGCCTGTGGCTGCACCCGGATGATCTGGCCCTGGTGGAAGAGCACCTGGCCGTGGAACTGACCGCCGCCGGCTGGCAAGCCCGGGTCGACCCGGACCTGCAACGGGGCGGCTGCCGGGTCACCGGCGATGCCGGCGAACGGGATGCCAGCCGCGCCTGCCGCTGGGACATGCTGCTGGCCAAACTGCGGCGCCAGCCGCGCGAGAACGAAACATGAACGCCGCCGCCCACCACGACCATTGGCGCGAAGCCCTGCAACGGGTCGGTCAGCGCCTGACCAGCACGCCCCCCTACCGGGAAAGCGGCCGCATCGTACGGGCCACCGGTTTGGTGCTGGAAGCTGTGGGCCTGCGTATTCCCCTCGGCAGCGGCTGCCGTATCGAGCTGGCCGGGCGTGGTTTCGCCGAGGCCCAAGTGGTGGGGTTCGCCGGCGAGCGGTTGTATCTGATGCCCCTGGCGGAACTGCACGGGCTGACACCAGGAGCCCGGGTACTGCCGCTCGCCGACGAAGGCGGCACACGCCGTTTCCCGCTCGGTGAAACCCTGTTGGGACGGGTGGTGGACGGCAACGGCGTGCCTCTGGACGGCGGCGCGACGCTCGGTGACTGTCCCCATGGCGGTCTCGACAGCGCCCCGCTCAACCCCATGGACCGCGCTCCCATCGACACGCCCATTGACGTCGGCATCCGTGCCATCAACGCCTTGCTCACCATCGGCCGGGGACAACGCATGGGCCTGTTCGCCGGTTCCGGCGTGGGCAAATCGGTACTGCTCGGAATGATGGCCCGCTACACCAGCGCCGATGTCATCGTGGTGGGGTTGATCGGCGAACGGGGCCGCGAGGTCAAGGAATTCATCGAGCATATTCTCGGCCCCGAAGGCCGCCGCCGGGCGGTGGTGGTGGCGGCGCCGGCGGATACCTCACCGTTGCAGCGCCTGCAGGGCGCCGCCTATGCCACCCGGCTGGCGGAGGGCTTTCGGGACGCCGGACATAACGTCTTGCTGATCATGGATTCGTTGACCCGTTACGCCATGGCGCAGCGCGAAATCGCCCTGGCCATCGGCGAGCCGCCCGCCACCAAGGGGTATCCGCCGTCGGTGTTCGCCAAGTTACCGGGGCTGGTGGAACGGGCCGGTAATGGCGCCCCCGGCAGCGGTTCGATCACCGCCTTTTACACCGTGCTCACCGAGGGCGACGACCAACAGGATCCGATCGCCGACGCCGCCCGTGCCATTCTCGACGGTCACGTGGTGCTGTCGCGCTCCCTGGCCGAAGCCGGCCATTACCCGGCCATCGACATTGAAGCCTCGATCAGCCGGGCCATGACGCAGCTGGTGCCCGCCGCCCAGCTACGCCGTGCCCAGCGCTTCAAACAGCTTTTTTCCCTGTATCAGCGCAACCGCGATTTGATCGGCGTCGGCGCCTACAGCCCCGGCCACGATCCGCAGCTGGATCAAGCAGTGCAGCTGTATCCGCGCCTGGAAGCGCTGCTGCGCCAGGACATCAACGAATGCGCCGGGCTGCAGGACGCCCACGGCGCCTTGTCCCACCTGATCGGAGATCCGCCATGACATCATCGTCGCCGCTGGACACTTTGATCGAGCAGGCCCGCCAGGCCCGTGACCAGGCCGGACACAGCCTGGCCGAAGCCCGGCGCGGCCAGCAAAACACCGCCGCGCAATTGTCCACACTGGAGAATTACCGCAATGAGTACGCCGGCCGGTTACAGGACGCTCTCGCCCGGGGTATGGATACACTGACGCTGAATACCTATCGCCGCTTCCTGGCCTCCCTGGATCAGGCCATCGAACAGGCGCGGCAGGTACTGTGCGAACAACAACGCGCCATCGATGCCGGTCAGGACCATTGGCGTCAACGGCAACAGCGGCTGTCCTCGTTTGACACTCTGGCGACACGGCGGCAACAACAGCAACAACATCGGGAGCACCGCCAGGAACGGCGGCAAACCGATGACATCGCCAGCAACCTGCACCAACGCCGGTTACCCGGCACGGCGACCTGAAGAGTCGGAGGAACCCCATGGACATTCAATCTCTGTTGACCTTGCCCGGCAGTGGCCTGAAACCCGCCACGAACGCCGTTCCCGCCGAAGGCGCGGACTTCGCCACGGCCTTGCGGTTGCTGAGCCAGAACGCCGCCCCGCCGACCCAGGCCGGTATCCAGACAAACGCTCCCACCACCACGGCGCTGGCCCCCCTGACCGACGACGCACTCAGTCAGGCACTGCGCGCGCCCCTGCTCGGTGAAGCCAAGAGTCAACAGCCACGCTTGCCGGAGCACGCCACCGACAGTGATTCCGGAGACGATCCGGAAGCGATGACGGCGCTGCTGGCGCCGGTGGTGCAAACCGCCATCCCGACGGCGCCCGCCGACAACAACACGCCGTCGGGTTCCGAATCACGTGAAGCCAGGATGCCACCGGTGATTACCTCCCCGTCTCCGGTCACGGCGGAGGGCCAGCCCATCAAGCCGGACAATCAAGGCCCCGCGCCGGCCTTGCCACAAACCATGGCCGCGACGGAATCAGCGGACCTGTCCCGGCCGGCGGTGACACTCTCCGGCGCTGAGCCCCCAATACTCAACACGCCGGGTACCGAGCGCTCCCATTCCGCCACGGCACCGGTGCCGGCCTCGCCGGTTACGACCAGCGCCACCATTTCCACCACCGTTGGCCAGCCGGGTTGGGGACAAGAGCTGGGGTTGCAATTGGCGCAATGGCAACAGCGTGGTGAACATCGGGTCGAACTGCATCTGCATCCGGCGGAGCTGGGGCCGCTGTCGGTCTCACTCAAGGTGGATGACCAGGGCGCCCAGGCCCAGTTCTTCTCCGCCCATGGCCAGGTCCGCCAGGCCCTGGAGCAGGCGCTGCCGCAATTGCGCGAAGCGTTGGCGCAACAAGGCATCAACCTGGGGGAGGCAAGCGTTAGCGATCAGCAACCGGGACAACAGCAACCGTCCCATTTCGCGCAAACGGAATCCGGTGCCACCTCCAGCGTCATGCTGGCCGATGCCGAAGACCTCGAAACCGCCGGCTCTCCGGTTCGCACCGTATCGGTCAGTCAGGGAGTGGATTTGTACGCTTGAAATACCGGACGCATCAGCACACTGACGAAGCCGCTGTGGAAACTTGCCTGCAAGCGAATACCCAACACTGGAAGGCCGGGTTCGCCAGCAGGCTGGCTCCCACAGATCAGGCTACGAAGCCGCTGTAGGAGCTTGCCTGCAAGCGAATATCCCGGCACCAGAAGCCCGCATTCGCCAGCAGGCTGGCTCCCACAGCGGCTTCATAGACCGATCGGTGGGGAGCTGCTTCAGCAACTATTGGTGCACCGCCAGCCTTCTCCCCACCGCTAAAACCCCGAGATAACCCCATTAGCGCGTTCTATTCCGGCCATGGTCATGGCGTCTTCGGCGGCATACTCGGCGGCGTGAGGAGTAGTTGATCAGGCGGATGAGCATGGCCGAAAAAACAGGTTCACGGAAACTGGTGTGGCTGATCGCCGCGTTGTTGGTGATGACCACCTCTCTGGCGGCGGCCAACGTCTATTTGCTGATGGACAAGAGCAGCGACAACAAGCTCGCGGCGAAAGTGGTGCAGACCGCCCGTTCGCCGATCTATGTCAAAGTCGCCCCCTTCACGGTGAACTTGCGCGACGATCTCTGTGGGCGCCATCTGCTGTATGCGGGAATATCCTTGCAGGTAGGCGACAGCACCACAGAGGACTTCCTTAATGACTTCATGCCCCAGGTGCGCAGCCGGCTGCTGCTGTTGACCTCGGGCCAGAAGGCGGAGGAGATGATGACGCCGGAAGGGAAGGAAGCGTTGATCGAAAAGATCCTCGCCCTGTTCGAAGAAGAGCTGGTGGACGGCCAGCCGACCCTGCGGGTGGACGACGTCCTGTTCACCGAGTTCATTGTCCAATGAGCCGCCTTCCGATATTCACCGACGCCGCTTGACGATAACGCCATGTCCCAAGACGATCTGCTGTCCCAGGAAGAAATCGACGCCCTGCTGAATGGCCCCGGCGGCGATGACGACAGCGCCAAAGCCGACGAATCGCGCGTCAAGCCGTACGACCCGGCCTCGCAGCATCGGGTGATCCGGGAGCGTTTGCACAGCCTGGACATCATCAACGAGCGCTTCGCGCGTCATTTTCGCGTGGCGCTGTTCAACCTGATCCGGCGCAGCGCCGACATTACCGTGGATTCAGTGCGCTATCAGAGTTTCAAGGACTTCGCCCGTAATCTGCCAGTCCCCACCAACCTGAACCTGATTGCCATGAAGCCGCTGCGTGGCACCGCCCTGGTGGTGTTCCCTCCGGGACTGGTATTCATGGTGGTGGACAATCTGTTCGGCGGCGACGGCCGCTTTCTGACCCGATCCGAGGGCCGGGAATTCACCAACACCGAACAGCGGATCATTCGCCGGGTGCTGCGCCTCGCCATCGACGCTTACCAGGAAGCCTGGAGCACGGTCTTCGCCCTGGATGTCCAATACCTGCGTTCGGAGATACAGGCCAAGTTCGCCAACATCACCAACTCCCCCAACGAGATCGTGGTCAATACCACCTTCCATCTAGAAGTGGGCAATCTGGCCAGCGATTTTCAGGTGTGCATCCCCTACTCGATGATCGAGCCGCTGCGCGATGTGCTGACCAACCTGGGGCCCAACGGCCGTGAAGGCGATCAAAGCTGGACCCGGCGGATGGCCGGCGAGTTACGCCAGACCGAAGTGGAGCTGGTGGCGGAGTTCGTTTCCGTGGCCAGCCGCATCGCGGACGTGATGGCATTGAAGCAAGGTGATGTATTGCCCATCGAATTACCGGACAGCGTGCGCGCCCATGTGGACGGTGTTCCGGTCATGGAGTGTGAATACGGCAGCCGTGAAGACCAGCGGGCGTTGCGCGTGGTGCGCATGATCGATCACACCGGCCCGCCTTCGACCTCCCCGTTCGTCAAAGCGTCCACGCCGCAACCCAAGGAATCCGAAGATGAGTGATCCCAACAAACCCGATCAGCCGGATCAACCGGAGAAGCCGGACCACGATGACCTCTGGTCCGAAGCGCTGAACGAACAGAACAGCGGCGGCGAGGATGATCCCTGGGCCGAAGCCCTGGCCGAACAGCAGTCCTCGGCACCCGGCAACGACCAGGGCAACGGTAACAACGGCGGCGACGCCACCCGCAATGCCGGCGGCCAGGTATTCAAACCGTTGGAAGGCGAGACCGGCATCGGCTCCGGCCCCCGTGATCTGGAAATGATCATGGACATTCCGGTCAAGCTGACGGTGGAGCTGGGACGTACCCGCATCACCATCAAACAGCTGCTTGAGCTGGCTCAGGGGTCGGTGATTGAGCTCGATGGTCTGGCCGGCGAGCCGATGGACATTCTCATCAACGGTTACCTAATCGCCCAGGGCGAGGTGGTGGTGGTGGATGATCGCTACGGCATCCGCATCACCGAAATCGTCACCCCGTCCGAGCGGGTACAGAAGCTGAATCGCTGAACCATGAGCACCGAGACCCTGGCACAACATGGTGAAGGCTGGATCGGACTGGCCATGATCGGCAAGACGGCGTTCGCGCTACTGCTGATCGTCGCCATTATTCTGTTGTGCGCCTGGCTACTGCGCCGCCTCAACGGCCTGCCCGGACAGGGTCAGACATTGAAGGTGGTCGGCAGTCGCGCGCTGGGTCCAAAGGAACGGCTGGTGGTGGTGGAAGTGGAAGGCACCTGGCTGGTACTCGGCGTTGGCGGCGGCGGCATCAATAAGGTTCATGAAATGCCCGCGCCGACGCGGGCCGCCTCCGCGGACGAGTCAATCGATGCCGGCGACGAAGGCACCAGCTTCGCCGCCCGCTTCGCCAAAGCACTCAGCGCTAACGGAAAAAAAACCCTTCGCGGCAACGGCAAAAGCGGCGGGATCGGATCATGAAACGCGGCCCGCGCCGGCTATTGTTGGCGGTCCTGTTAGTGTCAGGTTTGGTCCTGTCCAATCTGTCCTGGGCTCAGGCCAGCATCCCCGGTCTCACCAGCCAGCCCACCGCCGACGGCGGCCAGCAATGGTCGATCCAGCTGCAGACGCTGTTACTGCTCAGCAGTCTGGCGTTCCTGCCTGCTCTGTTGCTGATGATGACCTGCTTCACCCGCATCATCATCGTGTTCAGTCTGCTGCGCACGGCCATGGGCACCCAGTCGGCGCCACCCAACCAGGTGCTGCTCGGACTGACTCTGTTTCTCACCTTTTTCATTATGTCGCCGGTGTTGAACCGGGTTTACCAGGAAGCCTGGGTCCCCTTATCCAACGATGAAATGGGCTTCGAACAGGCGCTCAGTGTGGGTAGTGAGCCGTTCCGGGAATTCATGATGGCACAGACCCGGGAACCCGATCTGGCGTTGTTCGCGCGGCTGGCCAAGGCGGAGGACCTGAATGGGCCGGAGGACGTGCCGCTTCGCGTATTGCTGCCCGCGTTCGTGACCAGTGAATTGAAGACCGCGTTTCAGATCGGCTTCACCATTTTTATTCCGTTTCTGATCATCGATCTGGTGGTGGCCAGTGTACTGATGGCGCTGGGTATGATGATGGTGCCGCCGGCCACCATCTCATTACCCTTCAAACTGATGCTGTTCGTGCTGGTGGACGGTTGGCAATTGCTGATCGGCTCGCTGGCGCAAAGCTTTTTCGTCTGAACGGAGAAACGCCATGACCCCGGAAGCGGTAATGAGCCTGGCCTATCAGGGCATGATGGTAACGCTGATGCTGGCGGCGCCGCTGCTGATCACCGCGCTGGTGATCGGCCTGTTGGTGAGTCTGTTTCAGGCCACCACCCAGATCAACGAAATGACCTTGTCGTTCATTCCAAAGATTCTCGGCGTGTTCGCGGTGGTGGTGCTGGCCGGTCCATGGCTGCTGCATTTGATCATCGACTTTACCCGCGAGCTGTTTCAGAACCTGCCCTTGCTGTTGTCCTGATCCATGATCCAGGTCACCTTCGATCAGCTGCACGCCTGGCTGACCGCCTTCTGGTGGCCGTTTCTGCGCATTCTGGCGTTTTTCAGTGCCGCGCCGCTGCTCGGCCACTCCAGCGTGCCCCGGCAGATGAAGATTGGCCTGGGCCTGCTGATCACCATCGTGATCGTGCCCCATCTGCCAGCGCCACCGGCGATTCCGGTGCTGTCCTGGGCCGGCCTCGGCGTGTCGGTGGAGCAGGTGCTGATCGGCGTGGCCATGGGACTGGTGTTGCGGGTCATGTTCGCGGTGGTAATGGCCGCCGGCGATTTTATCGGGCTGCAAATGGGTCTCGCCTTCGCCACCTTCGTGGCTCCGGATACCGGCGCCAACACCATGATTGTGTCGCGTTTTCTGTACATGATAACGCTGCTGATGTTTCTGGCGGTGAACGGCCATCTGATGGTCATCGACACCCTGGCGGGCAGTTTTCAGACCCTGCCGGTAGGACTGGCCGGGCTCAATAGCGATGCCTTCGAACTGCTGGTGCGCTATGGCGGCACTGTCTTCGCATCCGGCCTGATGCTGGCACTGCCTCTGGTCTGCGCCCTGCTGATCACCAATCTGGCGCTCGGCATCCTTAATCGTTCCGCGCCTCAGCTGACGGTATTTTCGGTGGGCTTCCCGCTGTCACTGACCCTGGGTCTGTTCCTGCTTACGGTGCTGATGGGGGATCTGGGACGTTTTCTTCAGGGCTTGTTCGGGGAAGGATTGGGCGTTTTGCAGCATCTGCTGGAGCGCATGGTCTCTCCCGTTTGAGAGATCTTTGGAGAGATCAATTCAGAGGTAACTACGAAGCCTCGGTGGGAGCCTGCCTGCAGGCGAATATCAGGACAGTCCCGGAAGACAGCCCTTTCGCCTGCAGGCAGGCTCCCACAGCGGCGCCGCGGATCGCGCCATGGGAAACTGGCCCGCCTGCTACATCCGGTCGAACAGGGACATCCCCTTGATGCCCATGAAGCTCTGTTGAGCGGCCTGCAGACCGACCTGGCGAAGCACGTACTCGGAAATCGCCTCCACATAATCCAGATCAACCAGATCGGACATGGTCTGCTCGTAGTTGAGGGCGCGGTTCTCCGCCACCGTATCCACCACGTCCAGTTCGTTGAGGCGGGCGCCGACCGAGGCTCGCACGGTGAGGACATTGTCCAGGCCGTTATCCAGTTCGCGCAACGCGTTATTCAGGGTATTGGTACGCGCGGCTTTCTCCGCGTCGGTGGAGGCCGGATTCTCCAGCACCGCCAGAGCTCGCTCAAAGGTAGCGAACAAATCCGGATCCATGTCGGCGGCTTTATCCACCGCGATACTGTCACCGTCTGCCGGCGTGCCTTCCAGCGTCATGGAAAGACCGCCAAAGCGGATCGGTTCGCCTTCCTGGTAGGGTTGTGGCGCGCCGCCGTTGACGGTGTAGGTGATGTCGGTTCCGTCGTCGGCGAACTCGATGGTAAAGGCGCCGCCGAAGTCCGGATCGTCGACGTCGACCACGTCCGGCCCGGTGAACGTCAGGGACCCGCTGTTGCCGCCGTCGGCGCGAGCCAGATAACCGGCACTGGTATGCACACTCTGGAAGATGTCCTCACCGTTATCGGATACCGGCATCAAACGGGAGGCATCAATGCGCTGCTGTCGTACCTGGGTATCCCCCACATAATCCACGCCGCCCCCGTTTTTGACGAACGGCGGACTGTCGTCCTGGTAGCCGCCGAACAGATAACGGCCGTTACCATCGGTGGCGTTGGCCTGGCCCAGCAGCGTTTCATAGATCCCGCGCAGCTCACTGGCGGCGGAGTCGCGATCGGCATCGCTGAGCGTGCCGTTCACCGCCTGCAGGATCAGCGTCTTGGCCTGAGTGATTGAATCGCCAACGCTGTTCAGCACACTCTCTTCCTGGGACAGCGCATTGCGGGCACTGACCCGCGCGTCGCCATACTGCTCGGTAAGCGCCAGAGATTGCGCCACGCGCACAGCCTGGGAAGCGGCCTGGGGATCATCGGAGGGATTGACCACGCGGCGTCCGGAAGCGATTTGCTGACTGACTTTCATGAAGTCGGCCTGCTGACGATTCATGGAAGTCATGCTTTGTTCGAACATGGTCACCGTACTGATACGCATAACGATGGCTCCTCAACCGGTTAGCGCAGGCCCAGGATTGAATCGAGCACGGTACTGCCCACTTCGATCACCTTGGCGTTGGCCTGGAAATACTGCTGGAAACGAATCAGGTTGGCGGCCTCCTCGTTGAGGTCCACACCGGATACCGATTGCTGCACGGCGCTGAGCTGCTCTTGCAGCCCCTGCTGTGCCGCCAGATTCACCTTGACGATGTTGGTGCGATTACCCACGTCCCCCACCAGCGAGGCATAAGCCTGACTGAACGTGGCGTTGCCGCTGACCAGAGACTGGTTCTGCAATTCCTGCAGCGCCAGCGCGTTTTCGTTGTTGCCGCTGCCCGCGGCACTACCGGCGGCGATCTCGGCGGTATCGCGAATCAACATTTCCATACCGCCGGCGGCGTACCGGGTGGGCTGAACTTCGAAGCGATCATTGGCGGCCAGTTGTGCCGGATCGTCGATGGTGACGACGACACCGCCAAAGCTGAGCTGATTATTGGCATCCAGGGTGGCATTGACGGTTTCGCCATTGTCGTTGCGGGTAATGGCGAACTCGCCGGTGGCCGGATCGACCACCGTCACCGTGTAGTCACTGGTGGTAAGCCCCTCGGCATCGCCAAAGGCTACCGACAGCGTGGCCGTGCCGGTATTATCGGCATGGCTGTACAGCCTTGGGGAGCCGATGGCGAAAAGATCACCGCCGGCGTCGCCGTTCAGATCCACGCCGTCACGATGCTGTTCATTGAAGGCCTGGGCCAGGGACACCGCCAGCCGGCCCAGCTCGTTCTGGGTTTTATCCAGCGTCTCTTCGCGGAAGTTCAGCAAGCCACCCAGTGAACCGCCCTGGATATTCTTGCTCTTCAGCTCCACCAGATTGCCGGCGGAATCGTGGTAGCCCACCACCAAGCGGGAGGGATCGGTTTTCGATTCCACCGCTTCCAGTTCGAAACTGCGGGTTCCGGCCACCAACGGCTGGCCGTTGCCGATGCTAAGGTTGTAGGTGCCGCTTTCCTGTACCGACAGTTTTACGTCGATACGTTCACTCAGTTCCGCCACCAGCTGGTCCCGTTGATTCAGCAAGGCGTTCGGCGCTTCACCCTGCTTGGCTTTGGCCAGGGCGATCTCCCGGTTCAGATTGGCGATCTGTTCGGCGGTGTTGTTGATTTGGGTGATTTCGTCACTGATCTGTCCGTTGATGCCGTTCTGCATATCGTCCAGATACTGTTGGAACGAGCGGAACTGGGCGGACAGCGTATCGGCACTGCCGATCACGCCCTGCCGGGAAGAAGGATCGGAAGGCGCTCCGGCCAGATCTTCCAGGGAGGAGAAAAAGTTCTGGATCAGCGGGGCCAGACCGGCTTCCTGGTCCGCCAGCAAGTTGTCGATCTGGCTGACCTGGGTCTCGTAGGCCTGCAAGGCGCTGGCGTTGCTGGTGGACTGGTTCAGTTGCCCGGCCACGTACTGGTCGAACTGGCGCTGAATGTCATTCACCTGGACGCCATTACCAACGCCACGCTCGCCCAGCAAAACCAACTCCCGGTTATAGCCGGGCGTGTAGACATTACTGATGTTGTTGCTGGTGGCGTACAGCGCATTCTGGGCCGCGTTCAGACCACTCAGGCCAATGGAAAACAAGCTCATCGACGGTATCCCTGCGTTATCTAGTCAGGTTATCGGCGGCAGCCGGCGGTACTTGAGTCCCGGCGGCGGCTTTATTTGTGCTTAAGCTCCCACAGCGTCGTTGTAGCAACCTATGAATCCATATCCCCAGCGTACCTGAGTATTTGGAATGCCAGTGGTTCAAGAACCGCGATGTTATTTCATCGTCGTGCTGGCCACCGTCATGCTGTTCAGCCCTTCCATGACCGCAATCAACTTCTCCGCGTAGGCCGGGTCGGTGGCATAACCGGACGCTTGCAGGGCGCGGGCGGCGCTGTGTGCGTCCGGCGCCGACATTACTGAGGCGTAACGCGGATTCTCACTCAACAAACGGCCATGATCGGCGAAGGCATCGGCGTACGAATCGTAGACCCGGAACCGGCCCACCTGACGCACTCGCTCACCGTCCACGTACTCGTGCGTAACAATGTCGGTAGTGTTGCCGCGCCACCCCGATCCAGCCTTGATACCAAACAGGTTATGGCTGTCGGCGCCATCGGCGGTATTGATGCGATAGCGCCCCCAACCGGTTTCCAGCGCCGCCTGTGCCAACAGCAGTTCCCGAGGCAGACCGCTACGCTCACTGGCCTCTTGGGCGGGCCCGGAGAGCCGCTGCAGGAACACCTCCTTGCTCCAGCCTTCCTGCCGCGCCACCGCTCCGGCAACGGTGTCCGACGTGGTCACCGGCAGTGCCTGCCCCGCCCCCAAGGTACGTGGCGGGGCGCCAAAAGCGGCGGCCAGGTCGGTACCACCACCGGTTTGCGGCGACAGCTGACTGATCAGTTGCTCGGCCAGACCGACGCCGCGACCCGCCACATGTTGTGCCAGTTGTTGATCCGCCAGCGATTGATAGAAGCGCGACTGATTACTGTCGAGCAAATCCGAACGCGGGATGGCGTCACGCATGCTCTTGACCATCTGTTGGAGAAACAATGCCTCGAACTGTTGCGCCGCATGCGCCAGTTGTTTCTCCGGGTCCAGCGCGGCTTTTTGCTTGAGCCGTTGCAACCCTTGCAAATCAAGGGCGAACTGGTTGTCGCTTGCGCCAATCGCCATTACAGAATCTCCAGCTCCGCGCGCAGCGCACCGGCTGATTTCAGCGCTTGCAGAATCGACATCAGATCCTGGGGCGTGGCGCCCAGCGCATTCAGCGCGTCCACCACTTCCATCAGATCGGCGCCTTCCACCACTTGCAGCGCGCCGCTTTCCTGTTCGATACGGATATCACTGTCCGGCACCACCACGGTTTCGCCTTCACCGAAGGGAGCGGGCTGGCTGACACCAAAACGGGTATCGATGGTGACCGAGAGATTGCCGTGGGCCACCGCCGCCGGACGCAGAGTAACGCGTCCGTTCAATACCACCGAGCCGGTACGGGCGTTGATCACCACCTTGGCGGGAGCGTCCGAGGGATTCAGTTGAATGCGCTCCACCCGTGCCATGAACGCCACACGGCGATTATCGTCGCGGGGTCCGACCAGACGAATCACCCCACCGTTGACGGCACTGGCCACCGGCGAGCCGAATTCCTCATTGATCGCCTGCACCGCCCGCCAGGTGGTATCGAAATCGGCGTCATGGAACTGCAATTCCAGCACGCCGTTGTCGCCGCCGAGTTGCAACGGCACCTCCCGTTCCACCATGGCACCGCCGCTGATACGACCACCGGCCTGCTGATTGATCTGGGCGCTGCTGCCACCGGCCTCGGCACCGACGCCGCCGACCAGCAGATTGCCCTGGGCGAGGGCATAGGTTTGCCCATCCACGCCTTTCAAGGGCGTCATCAACAAAGTGCCTCCCCGCAGACTGCGCGCATTGCCCACCGAGGACACCACCACGTCGATGCGTTGCCCGGGGCGGGCAAAGGGCGGCAGATCGGCGGTCACCATCACCGCCGCCACATTACGCAACTGCATGTTGGTCCCCGCGGGCACGGTGATACCCAGTTGCGAAAACATGTTGGTCAGCCCCTGGGTGGTGAACGGTGTCTGCATGGTCTGGTCGCCGCTGCCATCCAGACCCACCACCAAGCCGTATCCCACCAGGGTGTTGTCACGCACGCCGGCAAAGCTGGCCAGTTCCCGCAGAGTTTCCGCGCCGGCGGACAGTGGCCATGACAACAGCAGGAATAACCATGCCGCCAACCATTTGGGGCGGTGCGATCGGGAACGAGGTAAGGCAAACAGTTTCATGGTTGGCGCCGTCATCAGAACGGGGAGATATTCAGGAAGAACCGCTGCAGCCACCCCATGTGCTGAGCTTCATTGATGTAGCCGTCGCCGACATATTCGATGCGCGCGTCGGCGACCCGGGTGGACAGTACCGAGTTGTCGCCGCGAATCACCTGGGGATCCACCACGCCGGCGAAACGGATGAATTCCGTTCCCTGGTTGATGGCGATCTGTTTTTCCCCCCGCACGCGCAGATTACCGTTGCTCAGTACCTCCAAAACGGTAACGGTGAGGGTGCCGGTGAAACTGTTGTTGGCCCGGGAACCGCCGCCCGCTTCGAAGGTGTTTTCACCGGTCAGGTCGAAGCCATAGTCGGCCAGGTCCTCCAGCCCCTTGGGCAGCACCTGCGGCGTGAACGTGCTGTTGCCGGTACGATTGGCGTTACTGCTGGAAACCTTGCTGGCGCTGACTTCTTCGTCGAACACAATAGTCAGCACGTCACCGGCCATGCGCGGCCGATTGTCCTCAAACAAGGGGTGATAGCCACGCCTGGCCTGAAAAATGGATCCGTTGGCCCGCGGCGCCGGTGGCTGGGCAATCTCCACCCGCTCCTGTTCACCCACCACGGAAGGGCGTGGCAGCTGCGCGCAGCCCGCCAACAGAATCAGGCCCAGGGCCAGCCCCCACAGGCGCGGATCAGAGCTGAGTGAGCCGGGCAAGCATTTCATCGGAGGTTTGCACTGCCTTGCTGTTAATCTCATAGGCCCGCTGGGTCTGGATCATGTTAACCATTTCCTCCACCACATTGACGTTGGAGGTTTCCACATAGGACTGGTAAATCCGGCCGGCGCCATTCATGCCCGGCATGCTTTCGGTGCGCATACCGGAAGCGGCGGTCTCCAGATAGAGATTCTCGCCGATACTTTCCAGGCCCGCGGCATTGACGAAGGTGGAAAGGGTCAACTGCCCCACTTCCCGGGCATCGGTGGAACCGGGCTCGGTGATGGAGACAATACCGTCCTGACCGATGGTGACGCTGAGCGCGTTGTCGGGAATCAGAATCGCCGGCTCCAGCGGATAGCCACTGGAGGTCACCATCTGGCCATTCTCATCCAGCTGGAAACTGCCATCACGGGTATAGGCGATGGTGCCATCCGGCATCAGCACCTGGAAAAACCCCTTGCCGTTGATCGCCAGATCCCGCGAGTTGCCGGTCTGTTCCAGCCCCCCCTGGGCATGCAGACGCTCGGTGGCCACCGGCCGTACCCCGGTACCGATCTGCAGGCCAGAGGGCAGGCGGTTCTGCACATCGTTTTGCCCTCCGGGCTGGCGCAGGTTTTGATACAACAGATCCTCGAACACGGCGCGGGTTTTCTTGAAACCGTTGGTGCTGACGTTGGCCAGATTGTTGGCGATCACGTCCATCTTCACCTGCTGCGACTCGAGACCGGTCTTGGCGGTCCACAAAGAGCGAATCATGATGATGTCCTCTTTCGGTTATCTCGTTATCGGGCGGCGCTCGCGGGCCGGCCTCAGTTCATCGACAGCAGAGCGTTGGCGCGCTGCGCGTTCTGATCGGTATGCTCAATCACCTGGAGCTGCATTTCGTAGCGGCGGGCGGTGTTGATCATCGACACCATGGCTTCCATGGTGCTGACGTTACTGCCTTCCAGAGCACCGGATTGCAGGCGTCCCAGCTCATCGCGCGGCAGCACGCCGTCCCCGGCGCGGAACAAGCCATCATCGCCCCGCTCCAGGTTCCCGGCGGTATCGTTAACCAGTTTCAGACGCCCAACCTCGGCGATGGCGTCCGGCTGTTCCCCGGCGCCGATGGCGCTGACGGTACCATCGGCGCCAATCGACAGGCTGGCGCCGAGCGGCACCACGATCGGGCCGCCATCACCGATCACCGGCCGCCCGCCGCTGGTCAGCAAGCCTTCGCCGTTGACCTGCAGATCGCCGCGCCGGGTATAAGCCTCGGCGCCGTCGGCGCCCTGCACCGCCAGCCAGTTGCCCTCCCGCAGGGCAACATCCAGATCACGACCGGTGGCGTTGATCGGGCCGATACTGAAATCGGTGCCCGGCGTGGTCGCCATCATCGACACCCGTGTCGGCAACGCACCGTCACCCCGCACCGGCACCGCCCGCAAAGCGTGAATCTGCTCGCGGAAGCCGGAGGTGGTGGCGTTGGCCAGGTTGTTACTGACCACCGCCTGCTGATCCTGACTTTGCTTGGCCGCCACCATGGCGGTATAGAGGATGCGATCCATGTCTCAAGCCTCGGCGATTAACGCAGGTTTACCGCGTTCTGCAAAACCTCGTCCTGCACCTTGATGGTTTGGGTGTTGGCCTGATAGTTACGCTGGGCGATGATCAGATCCACCAGTTCGGAAGTCAGGTCCACGTTGGACACTTCCAGTGCCTGGGACTCCACGTTGCCGAACATACCGGTGCCGGCCAGGCCAAGTAGAGGCTGCCCGGAAGTGCCGGTCTCCACCCAGGCGTTATCACCGGCCGGTTGCAAACCTTCAGGGTTGCGGAAGTTGGCCAGCGCCAGAGTGCCAAGCACCTGGGACTGCTCATTGGCGTAATTACCGATGATGTTACCGTCATCATCCACGGTGACCCCCACCAGACTGCCAGCGGTGTAACCGTTCTGGTCCAGCGAACCCAGGTCGAATTCCTGACCGAACTGCGTGGTGCCATCGAAGTTGATGCCGAACGTCACGTCATCGGCACCGTTGTTCATGGCAAAGGAATAATCCGGAAAAGTACTGTTGGCTTCGTCCAGGGTGCCATTGCTGTTAAAGCGCAGCTCACCGGTGTTGGCCGCATCCACGGTGCCGTCCACGGCACTGTGGACCGCCCATTCATTCTCACCGGTTTTGACAAAATACAACGTCATGGTGTGCTGTACGCCGAGGGAGTCATACACCGTGGCGGTGTTGGCGTAGGAGTAGGTATCGTCATCCGCCGGATCAAAGGCGTCGGTGATGATGTCGCTCTCCGCGTCCAGATTGAAGGTGGCGTCCACCCCGGTGGTGGCACTGGCGTTCATGCCGCCGGCCGGCACCTGCAGCACCTGGGCTGGCCGCCGGTGCCCACCCCGGCGGGGAAGCCGGTAAGCCGGGCTCCCTGGGCATTTTCCAGGTAGCCTTCCTTGGTCAGGGTCAACTGGCCATTACGGGAATAGACGATCTGCTCGCCCTGCAGGAAGCGGAAAAAGCCGGCGCCGTTGATACCCAGATCCAGATTGCGGCCGGTGCTTTCCAGAGTGCCGTTGGAGAAATCCTGCAACACGCCCGAGACACGCACGCCCTGCCCCACCTTGGCACCAGTGTAGACATCAGCGAACTGCACCGAGGAGCCCTTGAACCCCACGGTCTGCGAGTTGGCGATATTGTTGCCAACCACGTCCAATTGACTGGCGGCCGCATTAAGGCCACTCAATGCCTGAGAAAAACCCATTTTTCAGCTCCTGTTCAGAGAATCTGCCGGACTTCGTCCAGCGTCACCGGATCGGAAATGCCGCCAAGATCCAGACGCGGCTGACCATCGGTTCCCATCTTCACCCCGTTGACCAGGGCATAATTCAAGGTAGTGACATCCATCGACGCATCACCGCTGGTGGCGGTCACGGCCACCTTATAAGCGCCTTCCGGCGCCAGGGTTTCGTCTTCCAGCTTGCCGTCCCAGACAAAGGATTCGACACCGGCGTCCAGAGCGCCCAGTTCAAAGCGGCGCACCACCTGGCCGGAACCATCGGTGATGGTGACCACCACATTGTCGGCCGCTTCATCCAACTCCACGCCAAACGGGGTCGTCGCGCCTTCTTCACCCACCAGCACCCGATCGCCGGCAACCAGCACCCCCCGGCCGATCAGGGCGGTGGCCTGCAGCGCCTTGCCGGCGTCGATCTGATCGTTGATTTCTCCGAGCCGGGCATTGAGTTCCTGGATGCCACTGACGGTATTGATCTGCGCCAGCTGCGAGGTCATCTCCGCGTTTTCCATCGGATTCATCGGATCCTGATTCTTCAACTGCGTCACCAGCAGGGTCATGAAACTGTCCTGCAACTCGCCGGCGGCGCCGCGGCTGTCGCTACTGCTGGTGCCGTTCATACTGTTCAGCACGGAGCTACTAATGTTCTGGGTGGCGGCCGCCATCAGTTTTCTCCCACAGTCAGGGTTTTCAGCATCATCTGCTTGCTGGTGTTGAGGACTTCCACATTGGCTTCATAGGAACGGGAGGCGGCGATCATATTGACCATCTCGTGAACCGGTTCCACGTTGGGCATGGTCACGTAACCCTGCTCATCCGCCAGCGGATGATGGGGGCGGTACTCGCGACGCAGGGGCGCCGGGTCCTCCACCACTTCCCGCACCGCCACGCCGGCAGTGCCTTCCCCGTTTTGGCGGCTTTCGAAGATCACCTGGCGTGCCCGATAGGCTTCGCCGTCCGGGCCGGCGACGCTATCGGCATTGGCCAGATTGCTGGCGGTGACATTCATGCGCTGGGCCTGGGCCACCATCGCCGAGCCGGAAATTTCAAAGATGGAAAACATGACGGTTTCCTTTTTATTCCGATTGCATGGCGCCCTTGAGGCCCTGAATGCGACTGTTGATCATGGTGAGCGCGGCCTGGTAACGGACCGAGTTATCGGCGAACTGCACCCGTTCCACATCCATGTTCACGGTGTTGCCGTCCAGGCTCGGTTGATCCGGCACCCGGTACAGCAGGTCCACCTCCTCGGTGGCAATCCGTGATGGAAAGTGCCGCTCGGACGTGGTGGTCAAATGCAAAGCCCGCCCCTGCTCCTCTCCCGCCACGGCCCGCGCCAGCTCGTCGGAGAAGTTGAAGTCACGCGCTTTGAAATGCGGCGTATCGGCGTTGGCGATGTTGCCCGCCAATACCCCCTGACGTTCGTGACGAAGTTGCAGTGCCTGCTGGTAGAAGTTCAGGGCACCGGCCAGTTTATCGATCATGGCTAAACTCCTTTTGGATATAGCCAGACTAAAACGGGCCCCGAGTCTGCAAACGGACAAACAACCATGCATTTGATGGCCATTTCGTTTATTCGCCATCGGCGGGGTTTCGTACACTATGGGCAAGGGCCGAATCAGAGATGACAAAACATGAAGGCATGGCCACGGACAATCAGCGCCTTGTTGCTGGTGATACCCGCGCTGGCGGCGGCGGCCACCGGGATGGAGCAACGGGTCAGGACCTTTCTGTTACAGGAAGCCGCCGGGCTGGGGGATCGCATCGAGGTGACGCTGCAATCGCCGAGCGCGCCGCTGCCATCCTGTGACGACGCCACGCCATTTCTGCCTGGCCATCAGCGCCCCCTGCTCGGGCCGGTGACCGTGGGCGTGCGCTGTGATGGCCAGGTCCGTTACCTGCAGGCCCGGGTCAGTGCCCGGGGACGCTACTGGGTGGCGGCGGACAATCTGGAAGCCGGCACCCTTCTGAAAAAGGACGATCTGCGGATGCGGGAAGGGGACCTGAGCGCCCTGCCACGCCGGGCGGTTACCCGCCTGGATGAACTTGTCGGCAAGGAGTTGACCCGTCCGCTGAACGCCGGCACCGTGCTGCAGGACAGCGTTTTGCGCGCCCGGCCGCTGGTACGGCGGCGCCAGCCAGTGAAGGTGGAGGCAACAGGGACCGGCTTTCGTATCGAACGCGCGGCCCATGCCCTGGAGGACGGCGCACTGGGTGAACGGATCCGGGTGCGGTTGCCGGACCGGAAGGTGCTGACCGTGGTGGTCAGCGGACCAAACCGGACCCGGGTCACATTTTGACGTTCCCGGACTCAAGCGCCCGGCTTTTTGGCCGATGAAGCGTGAGAGGAGACCTTGAACGGGGTCTGAGAGCCTGTTCCTAGCCTTTACGCCTCCGCGAACGCAATGGAGAGACAGCTGTGAAAATTGATCATCCGCACCCAGTCAGCGCCAACCGCCCGGTGCCGGAGAAAGCCGCCGAGCGCAGCGTCGAGCGTTCCGCCAGCGAGTCCGCGCAGACCAGCCCGGCGGCGGTAACCCATTTGCATCGGGACCGAAGCGACGGCGACATCGACACCGCCCGGGTGGCGGAAATCCGCCAGGCCATCAGTGAAGGCCGCCTGGAAATCCGGGCCGACCGCATCGCCGATGGCTTGATCGAGCGGGTTCGGGAAGAGCTGGAAACACGGTCCGATCCTTCATGAGCCTGAACACCCACCTGCGGCGTCAACACGATCACCTGGTCTCACTGGGGCACTTGCTGTCCGAGGAGCGAGGCTTGCTGGTTCAAGGCAGCATTGACGGTCCGGAGCTGGGCGCCGTGGCGCAACGCAAAGCCGCTCTGCTGGAAACGCTGGACACTTTCGAAGGCCGGCGCCGGGAAGCCCTGCAGCGGCTCGGCTACGACGACACCCCCCAAGGCGACGAGCAGGCGGCCCGCGAAGCGGGCTGCCTGCCGTTGTGGCGGGCAATCCAGACCCGTGCCCGGGCCGTGGCCGCGGACAATCGGGTCAACGGCGAGTTGATCGAACTGCGCGCGGCCAACAATCTGCGGTTGCTCAACGCCCTGCGGGAAAAGGCCGGCACTCCGTTATACGGTCCCGATGGCCAACCAGGCCCACGCGGCGGACGGCTGTCCTCATCCGCTTGATAAAGGTCTCGTTTCCACTTCTTCCGTATCCGTGAGCAGGAATGACAACGTGGCAATGACTCTCAAACAGGCGGTCGTCGATGACGACGCACTGGACGTCATGCTGGCCTGTCGGCCGGTGTACAGCAAAAATCAGGATCTGGCCGCTTTTCAACTGCTGCTGCAAGGCGGCGGCGACAGCGTCACGCTGTCCGACATCGAATCCAGCCATCCCGTGATTCTGGGCACCTATTCCCAGGTTTATCAGGACGGCCGCACCCGAACCGTGCCGACGTTCCTGCGCGTGACCCCGGAAGTGCTGCTGGCCCGGTCGTTACCCCATCTGCCCAAGAAGCAGTATATCCTCGACCTCGACCACGGTTTGGCCGCGCCGGACGTGTTGCTGGAACAAGCCCGGCGCTGGGCCGGCCAGGGTTATCGGCTGGCATTGGACGGCTTCGGTCCGGCCGACAGCGTGGATCCGGCGCTGCTGGATCTGGTCCATATCATCAAACTGGACGTTCGCCGCTTCGACGACGACACGCTGCGCGCCACGGTGGAAAAGCTCCGGCCCCATGGCGCCGATCTGCTCGCCGATCATCTCGATGACCGCCGCCGTTTCCGTGTTTGCCTGGAATTGGGCTTCAGCTATTACCAGGGCGATTTCCTGTCCACGGCGGTACCGGTAAAAGGCCGCAAGATCGCCGGCAATCAGTTGTTGCTACTGCGTCTGCTCGCCGAACTGCACAACCCGGAGTCAACGCCATCATCGCTGGAGGCCATTGCCATCCAGGACGCCCATCTGACCTGGCGTATTCTGCGCGTGGTCAACTCCGCCGCCCTGGGTTTGCGCCGCGAGGTGAGTTCCTTGTCCCAGGCCATCGCCTTGCTGGGCATGGACGAGATGCGGCGCTGGGCCAACCTGCTGCTGGTGCACGGCAGCCAGAACAAGCCCGCGCATCTGGTCCGCAATATGCTGGTGCGCGGACGCATGTGCGAAGTGTTGGCGGAGCTCTCCGGAGAAGAGGTCCCGGTGAACCATTTTATTGTCGGCCTGCTGTCACAACTGGATGTCATCACCGACATCGCCATGCCGGAATTGATGGATCAGGTCCCGTTGAGCCAGGAAGTGAAACGCGCTCTGGTGGCCCGCGAAGGAAAACTCGGGGATCTGCTCAACGAAGTGGAACACTACGAAAACGGACGGTTCGACCGGCTCACCTGGCTCAACGACACCTCCTTCTACGAAGTGGCCTACCGCCACAGCGTGGCCTGGGCCCGGCAGATTCAACAGGCCCTCGGCAGCTTGTGACAGCCGATCACGGCGGCGCGGTCAATGGGCTCCTTGGAAATAGTGGGAACAGGCCCTAGCATAGGGCTTTCGCCAATAAGGATAATGTCATGACCGTGCCGCGCTCCCTGCCTCTATTGCTCCTGCTGACCCTGGCCGCCCTGCTTGCCGCCTGCGACAGTGGGCCGGGCGACAATGTGATTCGCGATGCGCTGAACGCGGAACTGGAACAGGCGCATCTCGACGAATTGCTGGAAGTGGAAGACGTGGAGCAGCTCAGCGCGGTGGAGGACAGCCAGGGAGATTACAGCGTGGAAGTGAATTACCGGTTACGCGCCCGCAAGGGTCTGGCCGACTACGCTGGTGAAGTCCGCGGCGATGACGAACGCGAGCCGATGGACCGCTTCGCCATGACCATGGCGCTGGCCGCGGTGCGGGTGGAGTTCGGCCCATTCGAGGAAGGCGACACCTTCAACCGGGAACGGCGGCTGGTATTCAGTAAAGGCGATCAGGGCTGGCAAATGAAAAGCGCTTTGGGAGCGAAGCCGGGTCAGCGATGATTCCGCCGCTGGCACCATCGTAGCCCGCCAGCGCGCCCCCAAGCCTGTCCGAGGTCGCTACAAGGCCGCTGTAGGAGCTTGCCCCGCAAGCGAAGATTTTGGCAGAAGAGTCCATTCGCTTGCAGGGCAAGCTCCTACAGCGGCTTCGTAGTTCTCTCTGCGGGAAGCTGTTGGCAGCGACCAGCGTGTTGCACGCATCACAACATCAAGGTCATCAGCACCGCGTCCTCGTGGCCCTCCTCGGCGCGGTAGTAGCCGGGCCGGCGGCCGCATATTTCGAAGCCGAGCTGTTTGTAGAGCTTGCGGGCCCCTCGATTGCCGGCGCGCACCTCCAGATACATCACCGACATGTCCTCATCGACGGCCCGGGCGATGGCCTGCTCCAGCATCCAGCGAGCAATACCGCGCCGTTGCCAGGCCGGCGCCACCGCGATATTGAGCAGATGGGCTTCATCCAGTACCGCGGATAACACCATGAAACCGGTGATTTCCCCTTCGTGGGTCGCCACCTTGCAGCGATAGCCACTGGAAAGACAGCTGCGGAAATTGGCCATCGACCAAGGTGTCAACTGACAGGCCTGCTCCACCGCCAACACCCGCTCCAGATCCGCGCTGGTCATGGTGCGCAGACGCACGTGATCGGTAATCTCAGCCATGGAAACCCGATTCCACCATTGCCTGCCAGCTGCGTTTCTTGTGCCGCGCCGGTTCCGAGAGCATCTCATCCAGACTGCTCACCACCAGGGCCCCTATTTCACCGAGCTTGAACCCTTGATAGCGTTCCGTGCCGAGCACCTGCTTCGCCAGTGTCTCGTCCAGGCAAAACAGGGCGCGCCGTCCGCCATCCAGCCGCGCCAGACCGGCAACGAACGCCGTCAACGCCTGGGAAGCGGCATCCCGGTCCATCGGTTGATCGTCGGTCAGCGGACAATAGAACCGGCGTGGGCGGGACGGGGCGGCGGCGAACACCGCCAGCAGCGATGCCGCCAGGGCACCGTCGTGGCGACCCAACCCGGGCGCCTTGGCATCGCTTTGTTGAAACAACAGCCAGGTTTCCCCGGCCAGGTGCGCCTCGAGCGTAAAGACCACCGCCTGATCGGCGGCAACGGGCCGTGGCGCGGCCGGGGCCGGCGCGGCGGGTTCCGTTGAAGGAGGTCGCGGCGCCGGCGGTGGCGTCCGTTCCAATTCATCGGACAGTGAAGGCGGCGCTTCCGGCGTCTTCGTTTCCACAACACGCGGTGCTTCGGTGCTCGCCGGCGCGGCCTCCGGGGCCGGTGGCGGCTCGGGCGGCGCCAGCTCCGGAGAAGGCGCCGCGCCGGGCAATGCTACCCGCGCCACCCAGGGCGTCAGCCCCAGGGCCTTCAGGTAACTTTGCCGCTGCGGTTCATTCATAGGGTGCCCCGCGCCAGTCCGATGTCGGCCCCGGTCATACGTCCGCCGCTTGCGGATGCGCCCGCTGCAGTCCGGAGGCGAAGTGATTCAAGGCATTCAGATACGCCTTGGCCGAAGCACTGATGATATCGGTGTCGGCGCCGTGGCCGTTGACGATGCGCCCGCCTTTCTCCAACCGCACGGTCACCTCGCCCTGACTGTCGGTGCCGGAGGTGATGGCGTTCACCGAATACAACGACATGGAACAGTTGCTCTGAACCAGGGATTCGATGGCCTTGAAGGTGGCGTCCACCGGTCCGGCGCCGGCAGCGGTGGCCTCCCGCTCCTCACCGTCCACGTTGATGACGATACGCGCCTTCGGCGTCTCTCCGGTGCAGGAGGTCACCTCCAGCACCACCAGTTGATAGCGTTCCTGTTCCGCCGCCTGCCGGGTATCACTGACCAGCGCCTGCAGGTCCTCGTCGAATACCTCGTGTTTCTTGTCGGCCAGATCCTTGAAGCGCTGGAAGGCTATGTTCAGTGATGCATCGGAGCCCAACGGGATCCCCAGTTCCTCCAGACGGGCGCGGAAGGCGGCACGGCCCGAGTGCTTGCCAAGCACCATGCGGTTGGTGTGCCAGCCCACGTCCTCGGCGGCCATGATTTCGTAAGTCTCGCGATGCTTCAGCACGCCATCCTGGTGAATGCCGGACTCATGGGCAAAGGCGTTGGCGCCGACGATGGCCTTGTTCGGCTGCACCGGGAAGCCGGTGATGGTGGAGACCAGCTTCGACGCCGGCACGATCTCGCGGGTGTTGATGCCGGTGTCCACCGGAAACAGATCCTGACGGGTGCGCACCGCCATCACGATCTCCTCGAGGGAGGCGTTACCGGCCCGCTCGCCCAATCCGTTGATGGTGCACTCCACCTGACGGGCGCCGGCCTGCACCGCCGCCAGGGAGTTGGCCACCGCCAGACCCAGGTCGTTATGACAATGCACCGAGAACACCGCCTTGTCGGCGTTTGGCACCCGCTCCAGCAGGGAGCGGATGGTGTGGGCGAACTGTTCGGGAATGTTGTAGCCCACGGTGTCGGGGATATTGATGGTGCGGGCACCGGCATCGATGGCTGCCTCGACGATGCGGCACAGGAAGTCCAGTTCGGAGCGGCCGGCATCCTCGCAGGAAAACTCCACATCGTCGATGCGGTTACGGGCGTGCTTGACCGCCGCCACCGCGTTCTCCACCACCTGGTCCGGAGTCATCCGCAGCTTATGCTCCATATGGATGGGGCTGGTGGCGAGAAAGGTATGGATACGGCCGGACTCGGCCCCGGCCAGCGCTTCCGCGGCGCGGTCGATGTCCTCGGCCTTGGCCCGCGCCAGGGAACAGATGGTGGATTCGCGCACGGTATCGGCAATCGCCTTCACCGCCTCGAAATCCCCCTGGCTGGCAATGGCGAAACCGGCTTCGATGACATCCACCCGCATCCGTTCCAGCGCCTTGGCGATACGCAGTTTTTCGTCCTGGTCCATGGTGGCGCCGGGGCTTTGCTCGCCGTCACGCAAGGTGGTATCGAATATGATCAGGCGTTCTTTGTTCATCATCGTATCTCGCCAAGTATGGGGTTCGTCGATTCTAGCAAATCAGCCCGGACCGGGGGTATCAAACCAAGTGCAGTTCCCGCAACAGTTCCTCGCGAAGCTGCTCCCCGGCCTGCTGCCCGGCGATGCCCTCGGCCACCCGCACCCGCCCGCTCTCGTCCTGGGCGTAGAGATTCATGTATTCCTGTACCCGGCCATTGGTGGTGGATCTGACCGCGCTGTCGAGCACCAGCTGATCGGCGTTGCGTAGTCTCATGCGGCGCTGCCGCAGCGGAATCCCCAGCCAGCGCCGGCGGCTGCGCACTTCATCGCCACGAATCACCACCTGGAGGCTGCGCCCAAGCATATACAGCGCCAAAGCGACCAGACCGTAGCCCACGCCGCCAAAAGCGCCGGCCATCAGGTACAGCATGCCACCTTCATCGAGGGCCAGCACCAGCAGGAAAGTGCCCACCGCGGCGAAGATACCACCAAACAGCAGCAGGCCCAGTTTCAGGCCCAGATTGCGGCCGGCCCGGCTGGTCACCGTCAGCCCCTGGCCGGTGCGCTTGACCACAATCTGCTCCCTGGCCGACGCTAGCGCCGCTTCCTCGCGCTGGCGGCGATCCTCCTCCACATGAGACTCCGGCAGAGTAAAGCGGCTGCCAACGTCGCCCTGTATCACGGGAATGGACCAATCACGATGCAACTCACGGCCGTCCAGTTCGCCTTTCATGGAAACCTGCCAGTACACCGATTGCCGGCCACGCTGATAGGTGGGCGGCAAATCCCCCGGCACATCGAAGCAGAACTGAACGCGGCTGTCGCGCATGCCGGACTCCATATAGCCACCCTGATCGCTCTGCCACAGCACCGTGGTATCCGTGCGGCGGTCATCGCCGCTGCCGCGAGTCTCCTGGTGCACGCAGGAGAGGGAAACGGTGAATCTGGCCGAATGCGGCACCGCCCGGCTGATCAGGACCTCACCGCCCACCTGCCCGCCGGCCTGGCCCGGATCCGGATCCAGGGTCAGCGGCGTCGGCCCGAAGAACTTGTAACGGCGGCGGCCGACCAAGCCTCCGGCCATCACCAGGAGCCCGACCAGGGGGAACAGGAAGATAAACAACATGGCGTAATCGCCCCGCGCCGCGCCCTCAATAGCGCTCTGGTAACCCGGCGCCGGCAGCAGAACGAAAATCAGGCCGAACACGATAAGAAATCCATGTCCGGATTTCTGGTTGCTGCTGTAGATCGGTTCGCCGCCGCCCTCGGGGTTCCCCGAGGCTTTGGCTCTGCGATTGAAGAAGAACAGCAAGCCACCGCCCACCAGGGCGAACACACCGCCAAAGGCGAAGCCAAATACCAGCGACCCGCTGCGCAGGCCGCGTTCCAGATAAGCCTTTTCCGGCTGATCCGGATTCACCCAGGCCAGCACCGGCTGTTGCGCTAGCCGGGCCTGCTCCAGGCGGCGCGCCAGGCGCTGCCAGAAATCATCGAAGTTATCACTGCCGCCGTACAGAGACACCGATTCGCTGGTGTAGGTGCGTCCCTGATACTGGTATTGATAGCGCGCACTGACGCTGTAAGTGGTGGAACCGTCCGAAGTGCTGCGATTCAGACGGCTGTCCAACACCTGGGCCGGCACCCGCTCCCAGCTGTCGGTCTGCCAGTAATGAAACAATGGCTTCAATGCGATGAAGTACATGGCGGCCAGACCCGCCAAAAGAAAGACGGCGGCGAAACCGTTCAGCAGGCAACCCGGCCCTTTGCTACCTTTCCTTGTGTCCGATGCGGCTTCGTTCAAACCCTGTCACTCCCATCATCAAGAAAACACCACTGATCGCCCCATACAGATGGGCGTTCACGTAAACACTGCCGCCAATCCAGCCGCGCAGATAATCCACGTCATAGCCGGGCCATTGTTCCACCAGCAAACGGCCGGCCACCACCGCCAGCACCAGCGAATGCAACCACGGGTGGCCGCGCCAGCCGAGTAACAGGCAGAACACCAGCAAAGCATGCAGTAACCCGGACAGCCCCACATACCAATCCAGCCCCGGATCGAAAAGGTATAACGCGGCGCTGGAAAACAGCCCGCAAAACAGCAGCCAACTCCAGAACCGGTAGCGGTCCAGCAAATCACGGAAGAAATGGACGATCAAAACGAGGCCGGCGAGATTCATCACCGTATGCCACGTATTCAAGTGACTGACATGGGCGCTCCACAACCGCCACCCCTGACCCGCCGCCAGCGCCGCGCGATCGTACCGCAGCCAGGGATTGACCCACTGGTGGGCCACGCCCAGCGCCAGCACGGCGAGTGCGAAGACCGCCACATGACGCCACAGTTTTGGGTCCCGAACGACCATCTGGCCCTCTCGTGTCGTTGCCTTTACCCTACAGGCTCACCCAAACGGATTTGCCCCATGCCGAAATCATCTCTTCTCACCTTGCCCGCTACCCTGGTTGTCCTGCACACCGCTCTGGCGGCCCCCGTTTTCGCCGACCAGCCTCTGTGCGGGAAGAAGATCGCCGAAGTGGAACGTCAGCAGGCGGAAGCGCGCGCTCACGGCCACGATCACAAGGCCCGGGGACTGCAGCGGGCTCTGGACGCGCTGCGGGACGGCTGCACCGATCAAGGCCTGATCGACGACGCCCGCGGCGCCGTCGACGAAGCACGGCGGGAAGTCGCCGAACGCCAAGCCGACCTGGATGCCGCCATCCGGGAAGGCGACCAGGACGATATCAAAAAGCGGCGGGAAAAGCTCAAAGAGGCGCGGCAGGAATTGGCGGAAGAACAGGCCGACCTGGAGGCACTGCTGCAAGTACGCTGAGCAAAGAGCCTCCGGTACAACGCCCTGCCCTCTGATCACTGCTGTAGGAGCTTGCCCTGCAAGCGAATTCTTTGTAAACAGGCCCAATTCGCTTGCAGGGCAAGCTCCTACAACGGCCATGTAGCAACCTCTGCATTCAGTCTCCAAGGCCAGCACCAACGAACTGCATAAAAAAAGCCCCGCCCTTGCGGGCGAGGCTTTTTCAGGCTTCGGTGGGAGCCGGGTCGGCTGATTACATCATGCCGCCCATGCCACCCATTCCGCCCATGCCGCCCATGTCCGGAGCAGCACCTTTTTCTTCCGGCTTGTCCGCCACCATGGCTTCGGTGGTGATCATCAGGCCAGCCACGGAAGCGGCGGCCTGCAGCGCGGAGCGGGTGACCTTGGCGGGATCCAGGATACCCATTTCCAGCATGTCACCGTATTCGCCGGTGGCGGCGTTGTAACCGTAGTTACCGCTGCCGTTGCGAACTTCCTGCACGATCACGGACGCTTCGGCGCCAGCATTGGTGGCGATCTGACGCAGCGGAGCCTGCAGAGCGCGAATGGCGATGGTGATACCGGCATTCTGCTCTTCGTTGTCACCCGTCAGGTCACCCATGTTGGCCAGAGCGCGCACCAGTGCCACGCCACCACCCGGTACCACGCCTTCTTCAACGGCGGCACGGGTCGCGTGCAGGGCGTCGTCAACGCGGGCTTTCTTCTCTTTCATTTCCACTTCGGTGGCGGCACCGATCTTGATCACGGCCACACCGCCAGCCAGCTTGGCCACGCGCTCTTGCAGCTTCTCGCGATCGTAGTCGGAGGAGGAGTTCTCGATCTCGCGGCGGATCTGCTCGACGCGGGCATCGATGTCGCCCTGCTCGCCAGCGCCATCGACAATGGTGGTGTTTTCCTTGTCGATGTTCACTTTCTTGGCGTTACCCAGGTCTTCCAGGGAAACATTTTCCAGGCTCAGGCCCACTTCCTCGGAGATCACGGTACCGCCGGTGAGGATGGCGATGTCCTGCAGCATGGCTTTGCGGCGATCGCCGAAGCCCGGAGCCTTCACGGCGGCGCACTTGATGATGCCGCGCATGTTGTTCACCACCAGGGTGGCCAGGGCTTCGCCTTCGATGTCCTCGGCGATGATCATCAGCGGACGGCCGGCTTTGGCCACGTTCTCCAGTACCGGCAGCAGTTCGCGGATATTGGAGATTTTCTTGTCCACCAGCAGGATGTAGGGCTCTTCCAGCTCAACCTGCATTTTTTCCTGGTTGTTGATGAAGTATGGGCTCAGGTAACCGCGGTCGAACTGCATGCCTTCCACGACTTCCAGTTCGTTGACCAGGGACTGGCCTTCTTCAACGGTGATCACGCCTTCCTTGCCCACTTTCTCCATGGCCTGAGCGATGATCTCGCCCACGGAGCTGTCGGAGTTGGCGGAGATGGTGCCCACCTGCTCGATGCTCTTGGTGTTGTCACAGGGAGTGGACAGCTTCTTGATCTCTTCCACCACGGCGATGACGGCTTTGTCGATGCCACGCTTCAGGTCCATCGGGTTCATGCCGGCAGCCACGGCTTTCAGGCCTTCGTTGACGATGGCCTGGGCCAGTACGGTGGCGGTGGTGGTGCCGTCACCGGCTTCGTCGTTGGCCTTGGAAGCGACTTCCTTGACCATTTGCGCGCCCATGTTCTCGAACTTGTCTTCCAGTTCGATTTCCTTGGCCACGGACACGCCGTCCTTGGTGATGGCCGGAGCGCCGAAGGACTTCTCCAGCACCACGTTACGGCCTTTCGGACCCAGGGTGACTTTCACCGCGTCGGCCAGGATGTTCACGCCTTTCACCATGCGCTGGCGGGCGTCGTCACTAAACAGTACTTCTTTAGCCATTGTCGTGTTCCTCTGAAATTCGGTTATCCAGGAAAGCAGTGGAGAATCAGGATCAGCCTTCGATCACGGCCAGGATTTCGGCCTCGCTCATGATCAGCAGCTCTTCGCCTTCCACCTTCACGGTGTTGCCGGCGTACTGGCCGAAGATCACCTTGTCGCCTGCTTTCACGTCCAGAGGACGCACGTCGCCGTTTTCCTGGATCTTGCCATTACCCACGGCGATCACTTCACCCCGGGAAGGCTTCTCAGCGGCTGAGCCGGGCAGCACGATACCGCCGGCGGTCTTGGTTTCTTCCTCTTCGCGACGCACCAGTACGCGATCATGCAACGGACGGATTTTCATTGCCTCTCTTCTCCTGTTGAGGTTTCAGCAATCAACGAATGTAGTCAGCATCATTGCCGGACCGGCATGGCCAGACCCGGCTTAGCACTCTATGCCAGAGAGTGCTAATCATAATTGGACCGTTATGACAGTCAATAGGCCGTCACGCCGGTGACCTCCTAATGGGGCTCCGGACCAGCCTTTCAAGAGCGCGGAGCACAAAAAATCGTCTGGAGCGACTTTTGACGTCGTATCAGCGACGGCCCGAAGGGTGGCCACCATGGACGGCAGGCCACAAAAAATCGTCGGGAGCGATTTTTGATGTCGCGCCAGCGACGGCCCGAAGGGGCTCACTCGCGGCTAAAGCAGTTTCCTGCAGGCCGGACTACGAAACCTCTGTAGGAGCTTGCCCTGCAAGCGAATTGCACCATGGTCCAAGAATTCGCTTGCAGGGCAAGCTCCTACAGCGGCCTTGTAACAACCTCCGGGTTCGTATCTCCAAAGTTGGCGGCAGGCTCGGGTCTTAGCGGCTTAGCAGGCTGTGCGCATGCCACGGTTGCGCGGTGCTCCCGGCACTTTCATACTCGCCGCATGAATCAGGAGTTCCGCGACGCGGTCTATCAGATTGTGGCGGCCATCCCCGCCGGCACCGTCTGCAGCTATGGTCAGGTGGCCCGCATGGCGGGTTACCCGCGCCACGCCCGTTTTGTCGGCCGGCTGATGAGCCAGTTGCCCAAGGGCAGCAAACTGCCGTGGCATCGGGTGATCCGGGGTGACGGTGGGCTGCCGCTGATCGGCACCCCCAGCGGAGAGACCCAACTGCGCCGGTTACACAAGGAAGGCGTGGCGGTGCTGGGCCACCGCGTGCCATTGCGCCGCTTCCAATGGCGCCCCGAGGCCGCCGAATCCGCCCCCGGAGAGTAAATGAAACTGGAAAACGCCTTTTTTGATCGCCGCATCCTGGTGATCTTTCTGCTGGGTATTGCCAGCGGCTTCCCCAAGGGCATGATCGTTTCCACCTTGTCCGCCTGGCTCACCGACGAGGGGCTGAGCCGTACCAGCCTGGGCCTGTTCGGTCTGGTCTCCCTGCCCTACGCGCTCAATTTTCTGTGGGCGCCACTGGTGGACAGTTTCCGCCTGGGCCCGCTGGGGCGGGCGCTGGGCAAACGCCGGGCCTGGATTCTGCTCAGCCAGGTGGCGCTGGTGGGGCTGCTGATCCTGCTCTCCGTGTTCACCCCCAGCCAGCAATTGCTGGCCGTGGGCATTATCTGCCTGATCATCGCTTTTGTTTCCGCCACCCAGGACATCGCCATCGACGCCCTGCGGATCGAGTCCGTGCCGGTGGACCAGCAGGGCGCCGCCGCCTCCGCCGGCGTGGTGGGGTGGTTGCTGGGCAATCTGCTGATCGCCGGTATCGCTTTGTGGCTGACCGCCTGGCTCGACAGCTGGAACCAGATCTACCTGGTGATGAGCAGCGCCATGCTGTTTGGCGTGGCCGGCTGCCTGCTGGCACGGGAACCCGAGGACAGGGTCAGAGTGAGCGGACGCCCGGACGCCCCACCGGGCGAGCGCATGGCGCGCTGGCTGCAAAGCGCGGTCTTCGCGCCCTTTATCGAATTCTTTCGCCGCAACGGCCCACAAATGGCCGCGGTACTGCTGGGATTCATCTTTCTGTTCAAGATCGGCGAGGCGTTTCTCGGCACCATGTCGATCCGCTTCTACAACGAAATCGGCTACGAATGGGCGGAGGTGTTCGCTTACGTCAAAACCGCCGGCATGGTGGCGCTGGGGGTGGGCAGCTTTCTTGGCGGCGCCATCAGTATCAAATTGGGCGCCTCCCGGGGCCTGCTGGTGGCCGGTATCGCCATGGCCCTGACCAATCTGCTCTACGCCTGGCTGGCGGTGACCGGCCGTAACGACACCGTGCTGCTGACCTGCGTGATTCTCGACAACTTCACCGGCGGGGTTTCCACCATTGCCTTCGTCACTTATATCTCCGACCTGTGTAACCGGCAGTTCACCGCCACCCAGTACGCGCTGCTGGCGTCGCTGGGCAACCTGGGCCGCACCACCCTGGCCGCCGGCAGCGGCTGGATGGTGGATCTTCTCGGTGGCCGCTGGGAGGTGTTCTTTATACTCACCGCGCTGATGGCGATACCAGGACTGCTGATTCTGCTGTGGCTGATCCGGCACGGCGCCCGGCCGGAGACACAGCGGCTATGAGCACCTGGTACCTGCTCGGCGCCGGCAACATGGGCCTGCTGGCGGCGTACTACTTGCGCCAGGCCGGCTTTGCGGTGACCGTGCTGCGCCACGACACGGCAAGTCCGCTTCGCAGGAGACTCACCTTCGCCGACGGCAGGCCGCCGTGCGACCTGATCCTGCCGGTGCTCTCGCCCGCCGCGCTGACCGAACCGCCGCGCCACCTGGTGGTGGCCTGCAAGGCGCCGTACAGCGCCGCCGCCCTGGAGCCAGTACCGCTGACCGCCAATAGCCAGGTGCTGCGCCTGCAAAATGGCCTCGGCAGCCTTGATGGTCTGCTGCCAGGGGGCCTGCGACCGATCGAGGTGGTCACCACCTCGGCGGTGAAACAGGACGGGCCGGCACAACATCAGGTGGTGGCGGAGAACGAGACCTGGATGGGCGGCGGTGATGTCGTGCCGGACTGGTTCGAGCAGCTGAGCACACACTGGCCGAATCTGAGCTGGCCAACGGACTTTCAACACCGCCAGTGGCACAAGCTGGTGGCCAACGCGGTGATCAACCCGCTCACCGCGCTCCACGACGTGCCCAACGGCCGGCTGCTGGAAGACCGGGAACTGCAACGCCAGGCCGCCGAACTGTGCCGGGAGGCCGACCAGTTGCTCACCGCTCTGGACCCGACCTGGCCCGGCGACTCCCTGCCCCGGGTGATGGCGGTGGCGAGCGCCACCGCGGGCAATACTTCGTCCATGCGCGCCGACGTCCGTAACGGCGCCCGCACCGAGATCGACGCCATCAATGGCTATTTACTGCGCCGGGCCGCTGCCCAGGGGCTGTCATTGCCGGCTCATGAGCGCATCGTCGCCGCCATGACCTCCGAGACATGAAATCAGAGGTCGCTACAAGACCGCTGTAGGAGCTAGCCCTGCTGGCGAATAAGACACGGCGCCCAAAAGATTCGCCAGCAGTAGCTTCCACAGCGGCTTCGTAGCAGGGTGATCCGAAGCGGGCGGTTTCAGAGCTGGTGGAGAGCCGGCGGTCAGCTCTCCTCCCCTCATGTCTCCGGGGTCGGGGCTGCACCCGTGGCGGAATCCGGAGTACATTCATGGATTCCACGCCACATCATCAACAAGGAATCGCCATGTCTTCCCGCAAGGATGAAAAGACCCGCATCAACCGGGTCATCACCCGCACTGGCGACGATGGCCATACCGGCCTCGCCGATGGCAGCCGGGTCGCCAAGGACCATCCCCGCATCGAAGCCCTGGGCAGCCTGGATGAACTCAACAGCGCACTCGGCGTACTACGCGCTCACCCGCTTGATGAGGATCTGGACCGGCTGATCGAGAATTTGCAGCAATGGCTGTTCGATATCGGCGGCGAGCTGGCCATTCCCGCCACCGCCACCCTCACCGATGCCGAACTGGTGGAAATCGAATCCCAGGCCGATCTGATCAATGCCGAACTGCCGCCGTTGAAAGAGTTCGTATTACCCGGCGGCAACGCCGACGCCGCCTGGTGTCACCATTGCCGTACCGTGGCCCGGCGCGCCGAACGCCGGCTGGTGACCCTGGCCGCCGAGGAAGAGGTCAACCCGGTCAGCCTGGCGATCCTCAACCGTCTCGGCGACCTGCTGTTCATCATGGCCCGCCTGATCAACCTGCGCGCTGAAACGCCGGAATCACAGTGGATACGGCGCGAGGATCGCTGACCGGACGCCGCGCGGCTTGCAGGCATTCCATTTTGAAAGAATGTGCAAGTCGCTAGGGAGACACCTCCGGCGGCCTTACACTGGAGCGATTCTCCACGGCTCCCGCGAGCATCATGGGCATACGCAACAAGCTGTTCCTCACCTTTCTGGGTACTTTCCTGCTGCTGATCCTGGCGGCCAGCGCCTTCTATTACCTGTCGTTCGAGCAGAGCCTGTCCAAGTATCTGGATGAGCGCCAGCAAGCCCAGGTGGAGCGGCTGGCCGATCACCTGGCGGTGCTCTATGCGCAGCGGGGCAGTTGGGACTTTCTGTTACGTGACCCGCGTCAATTGGGGCGGCTGTACTGGCTCGCCGGTGACCGCAATCAGCCCGACCCGCGTAAAATCGACCGCGATGCCCATCGTCACCTGCAGTTGCTGACGGCCGACAAGCACCCTCTGCTGGGCCCACCAGTGGCGCCCAAATTCCGTCGCAAGGTGGCGATCCGTATCGGCGACCAGGTCGTGGGCTGGCTGGTCTATCCGGACCAGGAAGCGATCCGCGACTCCATGGATCGCCGGTTCCAGGAACGGCAACTGCGTTTCATGTTGTGGATGACCCTGATTGGCCTGGCCCTGTCGTTACTGGTGTCGTGGCTGCTGGCACGCCACTTCGTGGCGCCGATCACCGCCCTGAGCCGCCATACCCGGCAATTGCGCGAAGGGAATTACGGGGCCCGGCTGACCAGTCAGCGCCGCGATGAGCTGGGCGATCTGATTCGCCATGTGGACAGCCTGGCGCAGCGCCTGAATCAGGGCCAGCAGGCCCGTCAGCGCTGGTTCTCTGATATCGCCCACGAGTTGCGCACGCCGTTGGCGGTACTGCGCGGTGAGCTTGAAGCGATCCAGGATGGCGTACGGCCCATGAGCAAGGAGACCATCAGCACCCTGGAATCCGAGGTCCGGCACCTGACCCATCTGGTCAGCGATCTGCACGATCTGGCTCTGGCCGACGCTGGCAACCTGCGCTATCACTTTACCCGGGTGGACCTGGACGCCCTCTGCGAGGACGCCGTGGACGCGGTGCGCCCGGCAATGCAGCGCCACGGCCTGACCCTGCTCACCACCCTGCCGCCGGCCACCCTTAGCGGCGACCCGGTACGCCTGCGGCAGTTGCTCGACAATCTGCTGCACAACAGCCTGAAATACACCGATCAGGGCGGCGAAGTGCAACTGGTTCTGGACGACGAGCAGGACCATTGGCGCCTTACCATCAACGACACCGCCCCGGGTGTGCCAGAGGAAGCGTTGCCGAAACTGTTCGATCACCTGTTCCGGGTGGAAAGCTCGCGCAACCGCCGCACCGGCGGCGCCGGTCTGGGACTGGCGATCTGCCAGCGCATCGTCGAAGCCCATGGCGGCACCATCACGGCCGGGCACAGCCCCCTGGGCGGCCTGCGTATCACCATTCGATTGCCCAAGGATCATCATGGCCCGCGTACTGATCGTTGAAGACGAGCCCCGCCTGGCGCAGCTACTGGCGGACTATCTGACCCACAGCCGCTTCCAGGCGGATCAGACCGCCAGCGTGCGGGAAGCGGAACGGCTCGTCCGTGAAGGAGGTTATCAGGCGGTACTGCTGGATCTGATGCTGCCCGACGGCGACGGCATGGAACTGTGCAAAACCATCCGCCGCTTCTCTCAGGTACCGATTCTGATGATCACCGCCCGGGTGGAAGAGGTGGATCGGTTATTGGGGCTGGAAATCGGCGCCGACGACTACATTTGCAAACCGTTCAGCCCCCGGGAAGTAGTGGCGCGGGTCAAGGCGGTGTTGCGCCGCGCCCTGGCCACGGAGCAGGAACCTGGCAGCGGGCTGGAACTGGACCGTCATCGCTTCGAGGCGGTCTACCAAAGTGCCCGGGTGGCGCTCACCGCCATCGAGTTCGAACTGTTGGCCACCCTGGCCAAACAACCGGGCCGGATCTGGAGCCGCGATCAACTGATGGACGTGATCTATCCGGACCACCGGGTGGTTTCCGATCGCACCATCGACAGCCATATTCGCAAGCTGCGGCGCAAACTGGGCGAAGGGTTGCCCGGTGACCATGACTGGATCGGCAGTGTCTACGGTGTGGGTTACCGTCTTCAGGCCAGGCCGGAAGACGATCCCGATGCAGACGAATAAGCGCGGGTTGTTCCACGGTTCCTGCACGCTCTCTGCACATTCATCTCCGACACTGGGTGCATCGAAGTTCAACGGAGAAAGCACCATGAACAAAGCACTACTGATCGCCCTTACCCTGGTCACCACCACCGCCTTCGCCGGCCCCGGCATGGGTCACGGCCCGAAGATGAAGTTCGATCCGGAGCAGCGCATGGACCGCATGGCGGAAACCCTGGAGTTGACCGATGCTCAACGCACCGAGATTGAGTCGATCTTCGAGGAACAACACGAGAAAATGAAAACGCTGCACGATGAAACCCGCCAGCGCGTGGACGCGGTGTTGACGGCGGAACAGCGGGACAAAGCGCAGGCACTGCAGGAAGAACGCAAGGAAAAAATGAAGGAGCGCATGGAACGGATGCAGCAGCGTCTGGAGCGGAAAAACGCGGAATAGAAAGTTTCACCCTCTCCCTTAAGGGGAGAGGGTGAAACAGTCACGACCTTTACAGCAACACTCTACGCAAATCCCCCAGCAGACTGCTCAGGTAGGTGGTAAAGCGCGCCGCGTCGGCGCCATCGATCACCCGATGATCGTAGGACAGTGACAACGGAAGCGTCAGCCTGGGCTGGAACGCCTGGCCATCCCACACCGGCTTGGTGTCCGAGCGGCTGACACCGAGAATCGCCACCTCCGGCCAATTGCCGATCGGCGTGAACGCGGTCCCGCCAATGCCGCCCAGGGACGAGATGCTGAAGCAGGCGCCCTTCATGTCCGCCGGCGTCAGCTTGCGATCCCGCGCCTTGGCAGCCAGTTCCGACATTTCCAGAGCGATTTCCTTGAGTCCTTTCTTGTCGGCGTCACGCAATACCGGCACCACCAGACCGTTGGGAGTGTCCACGGCGATGCCAATGTGCACATAGTCCTTTTGAATCAGGGCTTCGCCGCCTTTCTCCAGAGAGCTGTTGAAACGCGGGAAGGCACGCAGCGCATTGGCACAAGCCTTCACCAGGAAAGCCAGCATGGTGAGCTTGACGCCTTCCTTCTCCAGCAGCTTGTTCTGGCTCTTGCGGAACGCTTCCAGGTCCGTGATATCGGCTTCGTCGAACTGGGTAACGTGCGGAATGGTGATCCAGCTGCGGTGCAGGTTGCGGGCCGCCACCTTGCGCAGTTTGTTCAGTTCCACTCGCTCCACCGGGCCGAATTCGCTGAAATCGATGTCCGGCAAATCGTCCACCGGTGCCGCCGTGCCCGCCCCGGCCGGCGCTTCCATACGGCTTTTCAGATAGGCGTGGACGTCTTCCTTGAGAATCCGGTCCTTGGGGCCGGATCCTTTGACAAGCGCCAGGTCCACACCGGTATCACGGGCCAGCTTGCGCACGGCTGGGCCGGCATGCACCTGGGCGGACGGCTGACCGGAGGACGCGGAAGCCGCGCTGCTCTCCTGTCTGGCAGGCGCCTGATCGGCCGGTTTTTGTGTCTGACCGGCACTTTTCGCCGGGCTGGATTCGGCTTTGGCCACAGCCTTGTCACCGCCGTCTTTCGCCGCCGTTTTACCGTCATCACCGGACGATTTCTTCGCCACGGCGCCGCCGGCGGTCCCTTCCAGATCCATCAGTTGATCACCGGTGCCGACCTTGTCGCCCACCTTGACCCGCAACCGGACCACGGTACCCGCCGCCGGCGAAGGAATGTCCAGGGACGCCTTGTCGGACTCCAGCACCACCAGGGTTTGCTCGGCCTCCACCTGATCCCCGTCCTGGACCGGGATCTCGATGATTTCAGCGCCTTCGATATCGCCAAGATCGGGCACCGTCACGGTCTGGCTGCCGCCGCCCTGGGGTGCTTCCTGTTCATCATCTTCGCTGTCGGCGCTTTCGTCCGTGCTTTTGCTCTCCTGTTCTGGCTCGACTTCCTCGGCACCATTCCGGTCAGATTGTTCCTGCCCGGCCGCTTGTCCGGCGTCGTCACCACCGGCCTCCGCCTCCAGCTCCAGCAGCGGGTCGCCTTCCTTGACCTTGTCACCCTGCTTGACCAGCAGACCAAGCACTTTGCCGCCTTTGGGCGCCGGCACTTCCACCGTCGCCTTGTCCGATTCCAACACCACGATGGTGTCTTCCGGGGCAATGGTATCGCCCTCTTTCACCGTCACCTCGATGACATCAACAGGATCGCTGCTGCCGACATCGGGGACTCGAATAGTTTCCTTGCTCACGCTTTGCTCCTTCTTGTGGAAGAAGAGTGGAAAATCATTAGTGGGTCACCGGATAGGGTTTGGCCGGATCGATTCGGTATTTTTCCATGGCTTTTTTCACCACGTCGGCCTCGACCTCGCCTTCATCGCGCAGCGCGGTCAACGCCGCCAACACCACGAAGTAGCGGTCCACCTCGAAGAAGTGGCGCAGTTGCGCACGGGAATCACTGCGGCCGAAGCCGTCGGTGCCCAGCACCCGATAAGGCGCCTTGATCCAGGGCCGGATCTGATCCGCGTAAGCCCGGATGTAGTCGGTGGATGCGATCACCGGGCCGGCGCGGTCCGCCAGACAGCGCTCCACCCAGGTCGGCTCATGCTTGTCGCGCTCCGGTGCCAGCATGCGATCACGGTCGGCACGGATGCCTTCCCGGCGCAGCTCATTGAAACTGGTGACACTCCAGACGTCGGCGCTGACACCAAAGTCCTGGTACAACAGCTCCGCCGCGGCTTCCACCTCGCGCAAAATAGTGCCGGAGCCCAACAGCTGCACCTTCGCGGCCTTCTTGCCGCCCTTGCCTTCGTGCAACAGATACATGCCGCGACGAATACCTTCCTCGGCCCCTTCCGGCATGGCGCCGTGCACGTAGTTCTCGTTCATCAGCGTCAGGTAGTAGAAGATGTTCTCGTGGTCTTCATACATGCGCTTCAGGCCATCCTGCAGGATCACCGCCACTTCGTACGCGTAGGTGGGATCGTAGCTGACGCAGTTCGGCACCGTGCTGGTGAGAACATGGCTGTGACCGTCCTGGTGTTGCAGACCTTCACCATTGAGTGTGGTGCGCCCGGCGGTGCCGCCCAGCAGGAAACCGCGGGCCTGGCTGTCACCGGCGGCCCACCAGAAATCCCCGGTGCGCTGGAAGCCGAACATGGAGTAGTAGATAAAGAACGGAATCAGGGTGAAATCGTGGACGCTATAGCTGGTGGCCGCGGCGATCCAGGCAGCCATGGCGCCGGCTTCGTTGATGCCTTCCTCGAGGATTTGTCCTTTCTTGTCCTCGCGGTAGTACATCACCTGGCCGGCATCTTCCGGCTCGTACTTCTGGCCCTTGGAAGAGTAGATACCCAACTGCCGGAACATGCCTTCCATACCGAAGGTTCGTGCTTCGTCGGGTACGATCGGCACCACCCGCTCGCCCAGGGTCTTGTCCTTGACCAGAGCGTTGAGCATGCGCACGAACGCCATGGTGGTGGAAATTTCCCGGTCGCCGGTGCCTTCCAGAAAGTTGGCGAAGAAATCCAGGCCCGGCATTTTCAGGGACTGGCTGGCTTCACGCCGGCGCACCGGCATGTAGCCGCCCAGTTTCTCCCGCTGCTGACGCATGTAGCGCAGTTCCGGAGAATCCTCTTCCGGTTTGTAGTAGGGAATCGCTTCCAGTTCTTCGTCGGTGAACGGCATGTCGAAGCGATCTCGGAATTCCTTCAGGCTCTCCAGATCCATCTTCTTCATCTGGTGCGTCTTGTTGACCGCTTCCCCGGCACCGGTGGCGTAACCCTTCACGGTTTTCGCCAGAATGACGGTGGGCTGACCGGTGTGGTTCACCGCTTCGTTATAGGCGGCATACACCTTGAACGGATCGTGGCCGCCACGGTTGAGACGATAGATGTCCTCATCGCTCATGTGCTCGACCATTTTCTTCAGCTCCGGATAGGCGCCGAAGAAGTGCTCGCGGGTATAGGCACCGCCGTTCTTTTTGTAGGCCTGATATTCACCGTCCACGCACTCCTCCATGCGGCGGCGCAACAGCCCCTCGTCGTCTTTTTCCAACAACGGATCCCACAGCCGCCCCCAGATCACCTTGATCACGTTCCACCCGGCGCCCCGGAACAGGCTTTCCAGTTCCTGGATGATCTTGCCGTTGCCGCGCACCGGACCATCCAGGCGCTGCAGGTTACAGTTGACCACGAACACCAGATTATCCAACTGTTCCCGGCCGGCCATGGACAGCGCGCCCAGTGATTCGGGCTCGTCCATCTCGCCGTCGCCGAGGAAGGCCCAGACCTTGCGGTTATGGTCGGCAACCAGCTCGCGATTCTGCAGGTACTTCATCACATAGGCCTGGTAGATGGCCTGCATCGGCCCCAGCCCCATGGACACGGTGGGGAACTGCCAGAAATCCGGCATCAGCCAGGGGTGCGGATAGGAAGATAGTCCCTTGCCCGCCACTTCCCGGCGGAAGTTATCCAGTTGTTCCTCGTCGATACGGCCTTCCAGGTAGGCACGGGCATAGACACCGGGAGCGGAGTGCCCCTGAAAGAACACCAGGTCACCGGGGTTGTCATCGTGAGGCGCGTGGAAGAAGTGATTGAAGCCGACGTCGTAGAGGGTCGCGGAGGAGGCGAAGCTGGCGATGTGACCACCCAGATCGTCATCACTCTTGTTGGCCCGTAGCACCGTGACCAACGCATTCCAGCGGATCAGGGAGCGAATACGCCGCTCCATGAACAAATCGCCGGGTAACGGCGCCTCCTTGCGAGGCGGAATGGTGTTGATGTACGGGGTGTTCAGGTGGGTGCGCAATACGCCTTGTTCCTGGGCCCCGTTGGTCAATACATCCAACAGCCAGGCGGCCCGTTGCGGCCCCTCCCGTTCGATTACCGATTCCAGCGCGTCCAGCCATTCGCGTGTTTCCGCCGGATCGATATCATCGAAGAAGTTTCTTTTCTGCATGGGCTTGCGTCCTTTTTAATCGCGTTAGCCACGCCGTCGCGGGATCGCCGCGACAGCGAATGTCGTGCCTGTGTCGACGGTTCCGGGTGTGGTCGTCGCGACAGGTCGAGGAAGCTCGCTCCTCCGGGGATTCGAGGGCAATCAAAGCCGAAGGAGCTAAGAGCCTGTTCGTAGTCTTTACGCCACCGCGTTGCTGCTGGAAAAGGTACCAGACGGCGCTGCGGACTGCAGGCTTTGGTGGTTCCAAAGTCAAAGGCCGCAGCGCCGTCTGGTACCTTTTCCAGCGCAACCCGGAGGGCCGGGCTCCCCTGTGCCCTCCGGGTATTTTGCCGCCAGACCGCGATTACGCTTGTTCATGTAGAATGACTACACCGCACAATCGAAATCACGCCCTGACGACAAAATGAACTCCGGCGCGGCGGCGTAAAGACTACGAACAGGCTCTACGGAGCCGGAGCGTTATTCAGGGCTCCCTGACCAGGAGGTCACCGGCCATAGTAACAGGCCTCGAACGATTCCCCCACCGCCCCATGACGGGCAAACCGTAACCGAAATAGCGTTTCATTTTTAAGGGGGAAGTGACGGCGATTACCTGGGAGGGGGAGCGGCAAGGCAGCCCCCACAGGGTGCTACGGAACCGCTGTGGGAAGCTGGCTTGCCAGCGAATGGCGAATTCATGCCAATCAAGCCAGCAAGCTCCAGAGCGCGGCGAAGATCAGCCATACCGCCAGGGCACGCAGCAGCACTCCGTGCAGTGCCTCCAAACGATCCATTCCCGCCGCCAGCGGCTCCTCGGCGCTCTTCTCGGCGCTTTCCTCCACCGGTTCCGCCGCCTGGGCGGTGTCGTTGAGCAGTTCACGGCTGTCGTCCAGGCGCCAGAGTTTACCCGCCGCCGCCCGCGTCACCGCGCCGAACTGGCCCGCCAGTGCCAGCGCCAGCACCGTCAGGCGCGCCGGGATCCAGCGCAGCGCCGCGTCCAGGCTCTGTGCCCAGTCGCTGTGTTCGCGGTGACGCTGCAACCAGGCCCGGTTAAGTACGAACAGCACCACCGCGCCGAACCCCAGTGTCATCAGCCAGAATAAAGCGGTGAACAAAACAAAGACCCGTTCCAGGAAGCCGCTTTCCAATTGCCGGAACCAGTCCCGGGAACCGGCTTCGCCGGTGATTGGCAACGCCTGCTCGGCCAGTTCCCGCAGCGCTTCGCCATCGTTCAGGCGCCCGCATACCAGCAGCTCATCCACCAGCCGGAATTCGCTTTCCACGCCGGCCAACCACAACATCAGGGCGGTCCCCAATACCAGCACCAGCAGATTGCCCCAGCCGCCGGCCAGCCAACCGAACAGCAACGCCACCAGGATCGCCGGCAGGGCCACGCTCAGCCACCAGCCCGGAATACCGTGACGCACCGGCGACAAGGTGGCGAGGCAGCGCTGGTGCCGGTCCGGGCGGGCCAGCACTCCGGGCCAGCCGCCATCGCGGCGACGCAAAGCCAGAACCAAAAGTAAGACGAGCAGTTTCATAGCGCTTCCAGCGGTTTTCCTCAGTGGTTATTTCCAGCTGTCATTACCAAGCGCCGATCCGCGCCCAGTCAAAACAGGGCCCGGGATCGGTTTTACGGCCCGGAGCGATATGCTCGTGGCCGGTGATGGTATCGCGGCTCAATCGAGGATAATGACGGATCAGAGCCGCCAGCAACGGCTTTAACGCCGCGTATTGACGTTCATCAAAGGCTTGATCATCGCATCCTTCCAGCTCGATGCCGAGCGCATAATCGTTGCAGTTGTCCCGCCCGCGCCAGGACGAGGCGCCGGCATGCCAGGCACGCTGGTCACAGGCGACGAACTGCACCAGCTCACCGTCACGGCGAATCAGGAAATGGGCGGACACCCGCAGATCTCTCAAACCTTCGAAATAGGGGTGAGCGTCATGGTCAAGGCGGTTCTGGAACAGCGCTTCGATGTGCGGGCCGCCAAACTGGCCCGGCGGCAGACTAATGTTGTGCAGAACGATCAGCCCGATGTCGTCCGGATCGGGGCGGGCATTGAAGTTCGGTGAGGGCACCTTGCGGGCTTGCTCCACCCAGTGCTCTTGCAAGGTATAGGTCGGCGTCAACGACGGTGATACGGACACGGAAACTCCCCAATGATGATGGGGAGCGCCGCTCAGTGGCCTTGCCGCCGGCGCAGATCGCCGATCACCGCCTCCAGGGCCCGGTCGAACAGCGCTCCCTCATCGATGAGTTTAACAGTGCCTTCCCGCATGGCAACGGCCAGCGCGGTGGCGTCGAATTCCTCCACCTTGATGCCCCGGCGGTTAATGAACACCAGTTTGGCGCCCTCGCGGATGTTGGCCGCCAGCCGCGCGCGGCGGGCCTCGTCGCCAGCGCCGATTTCCACCCACTGGCCGGGTCGCAGCGCCCGCGCCCGCACCAGCAAGGCATCGTCCTCCGGCAAGGGTGAGGCGACCACGTCCTCCGGCGCCGCTTTCACTTTCACCCGCCGCGGCTCCTGCCCCCGGAACATGGCCTCCTGGGCCAGAGCCAGGCCGCGCACCAACGCCTGGCTTTCCACCTCGTCGTGCTGTATCGCCGCCAGCCCCCGGGCCACCGCCACCCTCAGTTTGGGCGCCATCTGGCGGGCTTTATGCTGGTCGGCCTCCGTCCCATGTGGCAGCAGACACCAGATCAGCGCATCGGCGATCTTGCTTTGCCGACGCCAGGCTTCACTGTCTTCTCCTTCACGCAGCAGCGTCAGGTACAGCACCTGTTGCCAGCCCTGACGCAACAGGCGGATCAGTGCCTCCGGCAAAGCCCGGCCCGCCAACCGCTGGTCCAGGTGCCGCCGCGCCCGCGTCATCGCCTGCTCGGCCCGGGCACGTCCCTCCTCGCTTTCGCGCAAACGTTGCGCCAGGCGACGGGCGCGGGTGTCCTGCTCACTGAAATACTCGTCGAATTCCGCCTGCAACTGGGCGAACAGGCCGTCGTCTTCGTCGTAATGGTCGATCACCGTGTAGACCGCCCGGCGGATACGCTGATACAACTCGTCACCCGTGCCTTGCTGCGGGTCCCACTGAGCGCCGGCCCGGGCCAGGGTGTTGAGCAACGCCCGGGCCGGATGGCCGTCGTCACCGAAAAAACCGTTGTCGTTGATCGCCACTTTCAGCAGCGGAATCTGCAGACGCCCGATCAACGCCTTGACGTCAGCGGGCAGCGACTCGTCATCCAGGATAAAGTCGAACAGCATGGCCACCAGATTGATGAGGTCATCATCGGCCTGCTCCAGAGCGTGTACCACCGGGGCATCCTGCTGTTGATCCAGTTCCCGGGCCAGGGACTCGCGCAGCCCCCGGCGCTCGCCCTTCCCGGATTGCCCATGAGCATCACGCTGCAGGCGCGAAAGCACCTGTATCAGGTCATCCCGGCTGACTGCCCGCACCGGCTGATCCACGGTGACCGGCGCGCCGCCCCGATGCGCCACGCCATCAAACAGGGTGGCCAGGCCGGACAGATCAAACGGTTCCGGTGACGTCTCCGGCACCGCCCTGGCCGGCCCCCTCAGCAAGGCCAGCAACTCGCCCAACTGGCCGTGGTCGGCGCTGGAGGTGGGGCCATCGGCCTGCCGCGATTCGGTCCCGCCGGAGCGCCGGACCGGCCGCCGGGCCACCGGTGCGCTGGCCAGTTCCGACAGCACACCGGCCTCCGCCAGAGTGCGGTTGGCCTGCTCCACCAGGGCCGGAGCCTCGTCCATGACCACCCGCTCGAACAGCTTCAAAACGATCAAGCGGGCGCGGATATCCAGCGACAAGCGCAATACGCAGTCGGCAAAGCAGGCGGCCAGTTGGCGGGGTTCCAGCGGATTATTTTTCTCGCTAATCGCCACCTTGCCCTCGAACAGATATTCCAGGCGGTGACACAGCAGGGCCAGAGCCTCCTCACAGCCGTTGCGGGCCCGGCGCGCCAGGTTATCCAGCGCCACGGAGATTTCCAGCTCGTCATTCTGCACCAGCGTCAGCGATTCGCTGCCAGGGGAGGACGCCTCCGGAGACGGCTTGCGTTCCCGGCCGATCTCATTGAACAAGGCGACGATGCCGTCATGAAAGCCGGTTTCCAGCCCCCGTCTTTGCAGACGAAGCTCGCGCATGGCGTCGAAGTAACGATCCCGCTCACGGTCGGTTTCGGTTTCCGCCATGTTGAACAGCATGTCGTCGGCGCCGTCGAGCATGCTCGCCAGCAGCGCCAGAGCCCGCTCCCGGGTGCACTCACGAACCTGTTCCAGCGGGCGTGGCAAGGGCTCGGCGGGGGCGGTGCCGGCGCGGCGACCCGAGGCGGTACCGATGTGCGTGACATTGGTCATGGCTGATTACCCCGGCACCCCGAAAGGAGTCCCAGCAAGAAAAGTCCATACGGATACAGAGAAACTAAGCTAGCACGACCCCAAAATCACTATTTTGAACTAACTCTAAAATAAGACATTAGTCTGATCTCAATTCACCGCATGATTGGTGAAAACCCGCGCAACCCCGATTCCCGCTTTTCCCGGCAGGCCGAATTCCCTACTCTTCCTGTGAAAAGACTGGAAGGGAAACGATGGAAACCATCATTGATCGCACCGAGGCTGTCCGCGACCTCATGTGGGGCTGGCCGGCCCTGATATTGATCGCCGGCACCGGTATTTATCTGAGTTTGCGCCTGGGGTTTCTGCCTATCCGGCGCCTGGGGTTCGGCTTTAAGCAGATGTTCCGCCCCTCCCCAGGGCAAGGCACCATCGGCTCCAACGCCGCGCTGGCCACGGCGCTGTCCGCCACCATCGGCACCGGTAACATCGTCGGCGTCGCCACCGCCATCGCTTCCGGCGGCCCCGGCGCACTGGTATGGATGTGGCTGATCGCCCTGGTGGGCATGGCCACCAAATACGCCGAGGCGGTGTTGGCGGTGCATTACCGGGAACAAGACCATCGCGGGCAGTACGTGGGCGGCCCGATGTACTACATCCGCAAGGGCATGGGGTCGCGCTGGGCCTGGCTGGCGGTGCTGTTCGCCTTCTTCGGCATGTGCGCCGGTTTCGGCATCGGCAACACCACACAAACCCACTCGGTGGCCGACGGCCTCCACGATAGTTTTGGCGTACCCACCTGGACCACCGGGCTGGTGCTGATGGCCATGGTCGGCCTGGTGGTACTGGGCGGCATCAAGCGTATCGCCCGGGTCGCCACCTTCGTGGTGCCGTTCATGGCCCTGGCCTATCTGCTCACTGGCCTGGCGGTATTGGTGGATCACGCCGCCGCCCTGCCCGCCGCCATTGCTCTGTGCTTCGACGGCGCGTTCAGCGGCACCGCCGCCGCGGGGGGCTTCGCCGGCGCCGTGATCAAGGAGGCGATCCAATATGGTATTGCCCGGGGTATTTTCTCCAACGAGGCCGGCCTGGGCAGCGCGCCCATCGCCCATGCGTCCGCCAACACCGACCACCCCGCCCGCCAGGGCAGTGTCGCCATGCTCGGCACCTTTATCGACACCATCGTGGTATGCTCCGTCACCGGTCTGGCCATCGTCGCCAGCGGTGCCTGGACCAGCGGTGAAAAGGGCGCTCCCCTGTCCGCCCTGGCTTTTTCCAGCACTTTCGGCACCTATGGCGAAATCGTGGTGACCTGTGGTCTGGCTATCTTCGCGTTCACCACCCTGCTCGGCTGGAGCCTGTACAGCGAACGCTGTACCCAGTATTTGTTCGGCGAGCGCGCCTTGGTGCCGTTTCGCTGGGTCTGGGTGCTGGTGGTACCGGTAGGCGCGATGATGGACCTGGGCCTGGTCTGGCCGATAGCCGATATCATGAACATTCTGATGGCGGTCCCGAATCTGATCGCTCTGTTATTCCTGGCCCCCGTGGTGGTGCGCCTCAGCAAAGAGTTTTTCGATCAACAATGACGACCCGATCCCTGCCCGACTACGCCCGCGCCGATATCGCGCGGGTCGTGGCCTTCGCTTTGCAAGAAGACATCGGCGACGGTGATATCACCGCGCAGCTGATCCCCGAGTCCGCACAGGCGCAAGCCACCATTGTGACCCGCGAGGACGCGGTCATGTGCGGCGCGCCCTGGGCCGAGGAAGTATTCCGTCAACTGGGTGGCGTGGACGTGCAATGGCACGCCGGGGAAGGCGAGCGGTTGGCCGCCGGCACCGTGTTCTGCACGCTCAGCGGCAATACCCGCCGCATCCTCACCGGCGAACGGACCGCACTGAATTTCCTGCAGACGCTGATGGCCACCGCCACCAGCGCGCGGCGCTACGCCGACGCCGTGGCCGGCACCACGGTCACCGTGCTGGACACCCGCAAGACCCTGCCAGGCCTGCGCGCGGCGCAGAAATACGCGGTCCTGTGCGGGGGCTGCGAAAACCATCGCCTGGGCTTGTACGACGCTTTTCTGATCAAGGAAAACCACATTACCGCCTGTGGGTCGATCACCGCCGCCATCGAGCAGGCCCGCCGTGTCGCCGCCAACAAGAAAATCATCATCGAGGTGGAAAATCTGGATGAACTGCGAGAAGCGGCGGCGCTGACTCCGGACCAGATCATGCTCGATAATTTCACCCCGGAGATGCTGGCCGAGGCCATGTCGCTGGCACCGCACAGCGCTCTGGAAATCTCCGGCAACCGCACTCTGGATGATGTCGCCACCCTGCCGGACAGCCGCCCGCTGTACCTCTCCTCCGGCGCTCTGACCAAGCATTGTCAGGCGGTGGACCTGTCGCTGCGCCTGCAGGGGACAGCTTGAAAAGTCGACAGTTGATAGTGGACAGTTAACAGCGAAAAGCTCAAAGCCAGGTAACGTAAAATTCCCTGCTGTTCAGCCTCCATACGGCCAAATCGCGTATCATCGGGGTAAACGGAAGCGAGCGCCGGAGCTATCGACACGGCATCACATATCATGGAATGTGCATAACGAGGCAGACTAAGGAGAGAAGCCATGCGTGCAATGATCATCCTCGGTACCGCCGGATTGTTGCTGATGACCGGCTGCACCTCGACCAAACGGATCGTGGTGGACCCGCAGGGCGTGGATCAGGCTCAGTATCAGCAGGATCTGGCCGAATGCGAGCAGGTCGCCGATCAGGTTTCCACCGGCCGGGATGCCGCGGAGGGTGCCGTCGGCGGCGCGGTGCTTGGCGGCATTCTCGGTGCCATTTTCGGTGATTCCGGCACTGCTGGCCGCATGGCCGGCGGCGGCGCGGTACTGGGCGGCGCCGGCAAGGCCGGGGACGCCCAACAGGAAAAGTCCCAGGTCATGAAAAACTGCATGCGCGGACGCGGTTACCGGGTACTGAACTGATCCCGGTCCGCTTTAGAAGCCACTACGAAGCCACTGTGGGAGCTTGCCTGCAAGCGAATTGGGCCGGTTTCCCAAAGTTTCGCTTGTAGGCAAGCTCCCACAGTGGCTTCGTAGTCCGGCTGTTCCTCTCCCTCTCCCTTCTTCCCCGTTCTACTTTAGTCTTAGCCTCTTCACGTGGTATCAAAGTGGTACGGCTCGTAAGCTAGTGCGGGTCCACGTATTCATCATGGCGATAAAAACAGGAGAAGATCCATGGCACCTCGTACTTTGATTCTTGCCGCCACGCTGGGGTTGTCCGGCGCCCTGCTCGCGGGCTGCGGCGACGAGCCCCAGGACGCGCCACAAGGTGGAAGCAGCACCGATGGCTCGGCTTCCGAACAGACCCAGACCAGCGACAGCACGCCCGTGAATCTGATCTTCGGTACCGGCGGCACGTCCGGTTCCTACTATCCCATCGGCGGCGCGCTGAAACCCATCTTCGAGGCCAGCGACCTTATCGGCGGGGTACAGGTGGTTTCCACCGGAGCCTCGGTGCAAAACATCCAGAACATTCAGGATGGCCTTAATCAGATCGCCATCGTCATGAGCGACGTGGCCTACGACGCGGTCAACGGCAACAATCAGTTCGCGGGCAACAAGGCCGACATCACCACCCTGGCGGGGCTCTACCCCAACGTGGTGCAGATCGTCGCCACCGCGGATAGTGGTATCGACAGCGTCGATGATCTGGCCGGCAAACGGGTCGGCGTGGGCAAGGTCGGTTCCGGCGTGGAACAGAGCGCCAAAATCGTGCTGGAAGCCACCGGCCTCAGTTACGATGATCTGGCCCGGGTCAGCCACACCGGCTATGCCGACAGCGTGACGGAAATGAGCAACGGCAACCTGGACGCGGCCTTCTTCACTTCCGGCGTTCCCAACTCCAGCATTACCGGACTGATGCAGACCAACGACGTGACGTTCGTGCCGGTCACCGGCGAGGTGGCCGACAAACTGCTCGAAGCCTATCCCTACTATGAGACGTACACCATTCCCGCCGGCAAACCCGAGCGCTACAACCTGGATGCCGAGGTCACCACGGTGGCGATTCGCAACATCCTGATCGTTCCCGCCTCCATGGACAGTAAGGTGGCGGAGGAATTGACCGGGCGTTTCGACGACTATCTGCACTCCGGCAAAGTGTCGGTTGGCGCCCTCAAGGACATTGACCCGGAAACCATGGACCAGCACTTGGTGGTTCCTCTGCATCCCGGCGCCAAGAGCTATTACGACAGCCGCGACGGCGGCGAATAAGCCGGCACGGTGGTAGCGAGGATCGGAATCCGGCGCCGCTGGCGGTTGGCGTTGGTTCCGATCATGGCGGCGGTTCTCGCGGCACTGCTTTGGCCGAGATTCTGGTTGGTGATTGAGGAAGGCGAAGCACTGCGTTACGCCTTCCCCGCGACCTCCGGTTCCGACTTCGCATTGCGCTGGACGCACTCGGTGGAAAAAGAAGACTGGGAAGAACGGTTCCAGATTCAGACGAATGGCAGCCTGATGCTGGTGGAAACCCGGTTCAAGACCTTCGGTGCCGGTGTCCCCGCCGCCGTGGGCCGCGAAACCCGTCTCGAACAGGGCTGGGTGGTCATGAGCGGCATCCACCGCCCGGTGGATCCGCTGCATGTCCAGGCCGCCGAGGCAGAACACTACCGACTATACTTCCAAGGGCGGACACTGGATCTGACGCATCCCGGTGTCCCGCCGATTCTGACATTCACGACTCGGGAAGCCCCCTTGTTGACGATGCTGCCCGCCCGGTTCGGAACCTGGTGGCGGCAGTGGAGATCGCCATGAACCCATCTGCTTCATCCCCTTCCCCACTTCCACCGGAACCGGAGAGGGTGGAAACGGATCCCGCCATCAAGGAAGCGCTGGAAAAATACGATCGCGAGAGTCTGGTCCGCGACGCCTTGCCCCGCTGGATCCTCGCCTTTATTACCGTTGTGTGCGTCCTGCTGGCGTCCTTCCATTTGTACACTTCCTTTTCCGGGCCGCTGGTGGATATCGCCCAGCGCAGCATCCATCTCTATGTGCTGCTGGCTCTGGCATTCATCCTCTATCCGATCACCAAAAAAGGAGCGCGGAACCGGGTCCCCTGGTTTGATGCCATTCTGGTTATCGTCGCTTTTGCCATTGGCATTTATATGCTGGTGGTGACGGACCGGGTGATCACATCGGGCGGACGTATCAATCAGGTCGATATGGTGGTGGGCGCGGTGGCCATCCTGCTGGTGCTGGATGCCACCCGCAGGGTAACCGGCTGGGGCTTACCGATTCTGGCCGCTCTTTTTCTGGTCTACGGCTTCTACGCCAAGCTGTCTTTCTATCCACGGATCAACGAGGCTATCGTCCTGGCCACAGGCCGGCAGATCATGTCGCATCTGGTGTTCATCACCGAAGGCCTGCTCGGCACCGCCATCGCCGTATCCGCCAGCTACATCATCCTGTTCATTCTGTTCGGCGCTTTCCTGGTGAAATCCGGGCTGGGGCAGCTGTTCAATGATCTCGCCCTGGCCGTGGCGGGCCACACCCGGGGCGGTCCCGCCAAGGTGGCGGTGCTGGCCAGCGGTTTTCTCGGTTCCATCAATGGCTCGGCCATCGCCAACGTGGTAACCACCGGCGCCTTCACCATTCCGTTGATGAAGCGAACCGGCTACAAACCCAATTTCGCCGGCGCGGTCGAAGCCTCCGCCAGTGTCGGCGGACAGATCCTGCCACCGATCATGGGCGCCGCCGCCTTCATCATGGCGGAAGTGCTGTCGGTGCCCTACACCCAGGTGATCATGGCCGGCATCATTCCCGCCCTGCTGTTCTATCTGGGTGTGCTGTTCCAGGTGCATCTGCGCGCCATGCGCAACGGCCTGGAAGGGATTCCCAGATCCCAACTGACGCCGATCAAGGAAGTGATGATCAAGCGCGGCCACCTGCTGGTGCCGATGGCGGTATTGATGTGGTTGCTGTTCGAAGGGCGCGCGCCGTTCTTCGCCGCTTTCTGGTCCATCGCCGCCACGGTGCTGATCTGTGGCACCCGGCGGGTGACGATCGGCGCCACGATCCTGCTGACTCTGCTGATCTTCGAGCCGCAGCTGCGCGCCCTGATTCTCGGCAATCCCATTCCTTCCATGCCAACCAGCCGCCTGACTCTGTTCGCGGTCATCGCCATTCCGGTGCTGATCAACGCGGTTCGCGCCCGGCTTGGCCTGGTGGCGGAGAAGATGGATGTGGCCGATTGCCGTGACGCCATGACCGACGGCGTGCGCAACTCCATTCCCGTGGCCCTGGCCTGCGGCGCCGTGGGCATCATCGTTGGTATCGCCACCCTCACCGGTATCGCGCTGGAAGCCGCCGACGCGGTGGTGCAATTGGGACGGGCCATTCCCTACCCGACCCTGCAACTGCTGGCGACCCTGATGCTGACCATGATCGCGTCCATCGTGCTGGGCATGGGGCTGCCGAGCATCCCCACCTACATCATCACCAGCACCATGGCGGCGCCGATCCTGCTCAACCTGCCCTTGTTCCGCGAACTGGCCGGCGACAATGATACCGCCATCTTCATCGCCCACATGTTCGTCTTCTACTTCGGCATCTTCGCCAACCTGACACCACCGGTGGCCCTGGCCGCCTACGCCGGCGCCGGCATCAGCGGCGGCTCGCCCAACGCCACCGGCTTCCAGGCGATGAAACTGGCGGTGGCCGGCTTCGTCGTGCCTTACATGTTCGTGTTCGCCCACAACATGCTGATGATCGACGCCACCGTCGGCAACATCATCTGGGTGATCATCACCGGGACGGTAGGGGTACTGCTGTTGGCGGTGGCGGTGGAAGGCTATCTGCGGCGTCCGCTGGGCGCGGTGTGGCGTCTGCTGGCCCTGGCCGGCGCGCTGTCGCTGATCTATCCCGGCCTGTGGAGTGACGTGCTGGGGGCGGTGATTACGGTGACGTTGTTTTTGTTGGCGAAGAAAGAGGGTTCCGCGGCGCCGGTCGAGACCCGAGTCTAGGGCCGGTGCTCCCCCACGAATCGCGCCATCTAAGTGGCGCGATTCTCGCTCTTATGCCAAAATCGCGCCACAGAGGTCAAAAATCGCGCCACCATGAGTTCTCCGGACGCTGTGCTTCAAAGTCTTCAAGCCCACCCCGACGGCCTGAATATCAGCGAGCTTCTCGGGCTGCACTCGGACATTCCCCGACGCACGCTTCAGCGATGGCTGGCGGTTCTGGTCACCCAACGCAAAGTGCGAACGGCGGGCGCCGCCCGGGCCCGCCGCTACATTGCCATTTTCCCATGGGGGACACCGGCCAAATCGAGCGAACGGCGGTCACTTACGGCGGCGCTATCCTGGACCGCCTGCTGATCGATCTGTCCAGGGCCTCCTGCCACCTTGAGCAACACCTACTCCCGCTTGGCCGCCAACCTTCCGCTCATCCGCGCCAACCTCTGTCCATTGGCTTTCCTCGGCGTGCCGGAGCAGGCCTACAGCCGTGCCATCTTGGGAGTGTACGAACTGACACGCATCGAACTTCTGCGTGATCTCTACCTCTGGGCCTATGAATGCTCCACCCAGGAATACCTAGCCATCAAACAGGAACTCACGGAACTCGATCCGATGCGCCTGGCCTGGCACCAAAGGATCAGGGAGACGGTTCGTCAGGTGGTGCTCCGTGCCGACAGCCCCCCTGGACGTGATCAGGAACAGCCTGACAGATCTGACTTCCGAAGAGGAGAAGAGAAAAGTGGCGGACCTGATCATCGAGGAGCTACGCCGTCTCCACGAAGGCGTTCTGGCACGATACGGCCTGCGCCCGGCTGAGTTTCAGCGCTGGAGAGATGTGTAAGGCTACCGCTAGGCGGAGAAGTTGTTGAAGCCGTTTGGGTTGCGATTGGGCGTGCTATGAGAACAGGTTTCGGGGGGTTACGGTTGACGAGGCAGGGCCTCGCTTTCTGCCTGCGATTGCAAAGGCAAAAAGCGAGGCCTGCTTAGTTTCCCACAAGAAAGTTATCGACACTCCCCAGGTGCATACTTGGCCGGTAAAGTACCATTATCAGCAACAACCAGGCTTCGGGCCGTAGCTGTGGTATTGGTAGTCGAAGAACATGCCCAGTCAATTGCTCCGGTCACCCCAGCTGTAATCTGAGCACCTTGAACATTAGGAGTAAAGATCAGAGTCTTACCGGCCGCATCATCCGGCAAACCGGCAGCTGTAGCGCCTTTTAGAGTTACAGTGATAGCACCGGTTGCATTGTCGATTTCAACATTTTCCACCACCTTGCTCTGCTTCTCTGCTTGCGGCCGCGTGGCATATTCGTCAGCCGCAGCAGTCACACCTGCCAGACCATTGGTTTGGAAAGCTTCGCTGATCAAAGCTTTCGGAGAAGTAGCGGCGATGACGGCTTCAGACACCTTGGAACGGACGGTGTAGTCTTGATAGGCAGGTAGCGCGACCGCCGCCAGAATCCCGATGATCGCCACCACGATCATCAATTCAATCAGCGTAAAACCCTTTTGCACGTTTTTCATTGTTGCGTCTCCATAGCGGGAACTGTGTTTTCCGTGCTCACCCCCAAGGCGAGCGTCGCGCCTTCCCCAATGCAGCTACCGGGCCAATTTGCCTGAGCCAGGATTCACGGGGGCTGGAGACAAAGTGTGAACGGTGCACTCTGCCGCTTTGCGTCAGCCACTGACCGGTTTTGTCACCCTGAATGGACGGGTTTGGGCACCTGCTCGAATGGCCGCTCCGCTCCAGCAGTTGCTCTCCGTCAAGGAAGTGGGACCCGGTTCTCAGCCGCCGGGCACCGGCTCTTTACAGCCTGGACAAAGGCTGCCAATCTTCTGATACATAAGAATTATTTCCTATTCACGAACTCATTCTTTCCGACCCATGAGCAGTCCTCAATCATCCCTGAGCGGCCTCGCCCGCCGCCTGGTCAACGAAGGCCATCTGTCCACCGAGCAGGTGATGGAAGCGGCCGGCGCCGCCCGCCGGGAGCAGATGCCGCTGGTCCGGCGTCTGGTGGGCTCGGGTCTGCTGACCGCGGCCACCGTGGCACGGGCTTCCGCCGAGGAGTTCGGGGATCCGGTGATAGATCTGGATGCGTTTTCCCCGGATGTCCTGGTCAAGGACCTGGTGGATACCAAGCTGATCGCCCGCCACACCGTCCTGCCCCTGTACAAAAGGGGCAGCCGTTTGTTCGTCGCCGTCTCCGACCCCACCAATCTGCCGGCGCTGGAGGAAATCCGCTTCAATACCGGCCTCAACGTGGAAACAGTGATTGTCGAGGACGACAAGCTGACCCGTTGGATCGACCGGCTGGAGTCGGAGGCGGAGGGCAAGGCGTTCGCCGATCTCGACGAGGGACTGGACAATCTGGACGTGGCCAACGGTGAACCGGCCGCGGACGCCAAGGACGAGGCCAACGGCGCCGACGATGCCCCCATCGTTCGCTTCGTCAACAAGCTGCTGCTGGACGCCATCAAGGGCGGCGCCTCGGACCTGCACTTCGAACCCTACGAAAAGACCTACCGGGTACGGTTCCGTCAGGACGGTGTGTTGCAGACCATGTCCAAGCCGCCGATCAACAGCGCCAGCAAGATCGCCGCCCGGCTCAAGGTGATGGCGCGCCTGGATATTTCCGAACGGCGGGTTCCCCAGGACGGTCGCATCAAGCTGAAGATTTCCAAGAATCGCGCCATCGATTTCCGGGTCAACACCTGCCCCACTCTGTTTGGCGAAAAGATCGTGCTGCGGATTCTGGATCCGGACAGCGCCAAGATGGGTATTGATGCGCTGGGCTATGAACCCGAGCAGAAAGACATGTACATGAAGGCCCTGAACCAGCCCCAGGGCATGATTCTGGTCACCGGCCCCACCGGTTCCGGTAAGACCGTGTCTCTTTATACCGGCGTGAACATTCTCAACACGCCGGAGCGCAACATCTCCACCGCCGAGGATCCGGTGGAAATCAACCTGGAAGGCATCAATCAGGTCAACGTGAATCCCAAGCAGGGGCTGGATTTCTCGTCCGCGCTGCGGGCGTTTCTGCGTCAGGATCCCGACGTCATTCTGGTGGGGGAGATCCGCGATCTGGAGACCGCGGAAATCGCCGTGAAAGCGGCCCAGACCGGCCACCTGGTGTTATCGACCCTGCACACCAACAGCGCTCCGGAAACCCTGACCCGTCTGCGTAACATGGGGGTGCCGTCCTTCAATATCGCCACTTCGGTGAGTCTGATCATCGCCCAGCGCCTGGCCCGCCGCCTTTGCAGCCACTGCAAGGAAGCGGTGGATGTGCCCAAACCCTCGCTGCTTGCGATGGGTTTCACGGAACAGGACATCGAGAGTGGTTTTACTGTGTTCGGCCCGAAAGGCTGCCAAAAATGCAATAACGGCTACAAGGGCCGGGTGGGGATCTATGAGGTGGTCCGGGTCACGGACGGTATTGCCCGCATCATCATGCAGGATGGCAATTCCATCGAGATCGCCGACCAGTGCCGCAAGGAAGGCTTCAACGATTTGCGCCGCTCCGGGCTGCTCAAGGTGATGCAGGGGGTCACCAGTCTGGAGGAAATGGACCGGGTCACCAGCGGCCACTAGAACGTTCATGGGGACGTGTGCACGGAATTTCCGTGGCGCGAGACACGATTAAGGGGGATACAGGACGCCTATGGCTAAGACAGCGGCGCAGCAGAAAACCGCCACTTTTCTCTACGAAGGCCTTGATCGCAAGGGCAGTAAAGTCAAAGGGGAAATCAGCGGCAAGGGCCCGGCGCTGGTGCGCGCTGAATTGCGCCGCCAGGGCATTCAGGCACGCAAGGTGATCAAGAAACGGGAGCTGTCCCTGGGCGGCAAGAAGAAGATCAAACCCGCCGACATCGCCCTGTTCACCCGCCAGATGGCCACCATGATGAAAGCCGGCGTACCGCTGGTGCAATCCTTCGATATTGTCGCCGATGGTCTGGACAATCCATCGATGAAGGACGTGGTGCTGAAGATCAAGACCGAGGTGGAAGGCGGCAACAACTTCGCCGGAGCCCTGCGACAGCACCCGACACTGTTCGACGATCTGTACTGCAGCCTGATCGAATCCGGCGAGGCTTCCGGCTCGCTGGAGACCATGCTGGATCGTGTCGCGCTCTATAAAGAAAAAAGCGAGGCCTTGAAATCCAAGATCCGCAAGGCGGTGAAATACCCCATTGCCGTCATCTGTGTCGCCGTTATCGTCACCGGCATCCTGCTGGTAAAAGTGGTGCCCACCTTTCAGGAATTATTTGAAGGATTCGGGGCCGAGTTGCCGGCCTTTACCCAGTTCGTCATCGGATTGTCCGAAGGACTGCAGGCTCATTTTCTCCCCATACTGCTTGGAGCAGGCGCGATTATTGCCGGTTTCATCCAGGGAAGGAAACGGTCCCAAACCTTCAAGGACGCCGTGGATCGCCTGTTGCTGCGCTTGCCGATCATTGGCGACATCACTCACAAAGCCACCGTGGCCCGGTTTGCCCGAACCCTGTCCACCACCTTCGCCGCCGGTGTCCCTCTGATCGACGCCCTGGACGCCTGCGCCGGCGCCACTGGCAATGTGGTTTATCGCAAGGCGGTAGTGCAGGTCAAAGAAGACGTGGCCACCGGCCAGCAGCTACAATTCGCCATGCGTTCCACCGGTGTTTTCCCGCCAATGGCCTTGCAGATGACCGCCATTGGCGAGGAATCCGGGGCCCTGGACGGTATGCTTGGTAAAGTCGCCACCTACTACGAAGATGAGGTGGATAATCTCGTGGACGGTCTGACCAGCATGCTGGAGCCGCTGATCATGTCGGTGCTGGGTGTGCTGATCGGTGGCCTGATCATCGCCATGTATCTGCCGATCTTCCAACTGGGTCAGGTGGTCTGACCGACAACAAACAGGATAACGACATTCGTGTTTAGCTTTCTCGCCGACCAGCCCGCACTGCTCATTCTCTTCTGTACCGTGTTCGGGCTGCTGGTGGGCAGCTTTCTCAATGTGGTGATTCACCGCGTTCCGCGAATGATGGAGCGCACCTGGCGGCGCGAAGCCCAGGAAGTGCTGGAACTGCCCATCGAGGAAACCAGCCCTTACAACCTGGTGGTGCCCCGTTCCCGCTGCCCGCATTGCGACCACGCCATTCGCTGGCATGAGAACATCCCGGTGGTCAGTTGGCTGCTGTTGAAGGGACGCTGCAGCGCCTGCGGCCAGGGCATCAGTGCCCGCTATCCCTTGGTCGAGTTGCTCAGCGCCCTGATCGCCGCTGTTTGCGCCTGGCAGTTTGGCTATGGGGGCTGGCTGATATTCGTGCTGTTCGCCAGCTTTACCCTGCTGGCATTGGCGGCCATCGATCTGGATACCACGCTGCTCCCTGATGCCATGACCTTCCCGCTGCTGTGGGCAGGTTTGCTGGCGGCGCTGCTGGGCATCTCGCCGGTTGCCCTGCCGGACGCCGTCGTCGGCGCCATGGCCGGTTATCTGTCGTTGTGGAGCCTGTACTGGGTATTCAAGCTGGTCACCGGCAAGGAAGGCATGGGCTACGGTGACTTCAAACTGCTCGCCGCGCTGGGCGCCTGGCTGGGCTGGCAATATCTGCCGCTGGTGATTCTGTTGTCCTCGGTGGTGGGTCTGGTGTTCGCCATTGGCATGATGGCTCGTGGTGGCCTCAAAAAGGGTCAGGGCATTCCCTTCGGTCCCTATCTGGCCATTGCCGGCTGGATCGCGCTGCTATGGGGCGACACCATCGTCGGTGCTTATCTGGGTCTGTTTCAATTCTAGGATATCGCCTTCTCTGCCTACAAAGTTGCTGTGGGAGCTTGCCTGCAAGCGAATTGTGTTTCAGGGAAAGATTCGCTTGCAAGCAAGCTCCCACAGCGGCTTCGTGGCAACCCCTTTATGGCCAAGAGGCCGACGGCAGCCCGGGGAGGCGGCGTTCTGGATTTTTCCGGCTCCGCCGTGTAGTTTGCAGACCAGTTCCGGGTGGAGACAGAGCATGTATGTGGTAGGCGTCACCGGTGGCATTGGCAGTGGTAAAACCGCCGCCACCGATTTCCTGGCCCGTCTGGGCATTACCATCGTCGATGCGGATCAGGCATCTCGGATCGTGGTGGAGCCGGGGCAACCGGCACTCCATGCCATCGTCGATCGGTTCGGCGAGCGGATATTGCAGGAAGACGGCACACTCAATCGCCGGGCTCTGCGCGATATCGTATTCAGCAACGATCAGGCTCGGCGGGAGTTGGAAGCGATTACCCATCCGGCCATCGGCGACGAGCTGCGCCGGCAGATCCAGGACAGCGATAGCGATTACACCGTGCTGGTCTCGCCTTTGCTGCTGGAAGGGCGGCAAAAGGACATGACCCATCGCGTTCTGGTGGTCGACGTGCCCGGTGAAATTCAGGTGGCCCGTACCGTGAATCGGGATCAGGTCCCCATGGAGCAAGTGGAGGCGATCATGCGTGCCCAGCTGTCACGGGAAGAACGCCTGGCCCGGGCCCATGACGTGGTGACCAACGACGGTCCCCTGGAGCGGCTTCATCAGCAACTGGAACAACTGCATCAACGTTATCTGGAGTTAGCCCGACGCCATGGCGGATAACACCACTCGCATTTACCCCTGTCCCCATTGCAAGAAACCCACCCGCTGGGACGACAATCCCTGGCGGCCGTTTTGCAGCGAACGCTGCAAGATGATCGATCTGGGTGCCTGGGCCTCGGAGCAACATGTGATTCCGGGGGATCCGAACGCGCCGGTGGACGATCTCGACGACCCGGAGCGGTAATCAATCCACCCCGGGCCAGAAGGCGCGGATACCGGCGACGCCATAGGCGCCGTGCTCCCGGGCCGTGCTCAGATCATCCGGGGACAACCCGCCCAGGGCATAAAACACCAGCGGCCGCCCTTCGGTGAGCGTGGCGAAACCGTCCCATCCCATGGGCGCCACATCGGGATGCGTGGCGGTGGCCGCCACCGGCGATACCACCGCCATGGGGATATCCAGCGCCAGAGCCTGCTCCAGGGCCGCGGCATCGTGGCATGCGGCGGAGATCACGCCGGTAAACCCGTTCAGTTCCACCGTCGACGCGGCCATCAGAGCCCGGCGGCTCAGATGCAATCCGGCGGCCCGTTCCCGCGCCGCCAGCGCCGCATCATCCCGGACCCAGAAAGGCAGGCCCCGTTCACGGCAGCACGCCGCCAGCCTCGGCAGTGCCGGATCCTGACTCCAGCCACGCAGATACACACCCTGCCGTCGCGGGTCCAGCCGCTCCAACCCCTGGACCACGGCTGGCTCCTCGAGCCCCTCGGGCACCACCACCCACTCCGGCGGCAGTCTCAGCGCCAGCGCCACTGGGCGATTGGCGGCGGGAAACGCGCGCTCGGTGATATCGGCCAGCGGCACCCACTCCACCGGCTGGCCCTCGCGGCCGTGGGGCTCGCCGCTGTAGCGCCGCACCTCACAGAAATGCAGGGTGACCTTGAGGTCCGGGTAGCGGTGGCGCACGGTCATGAACGGCTCGCATCCGGTCACATCCAGTCCAAGCTCCTCATGCAGTTCGCGGGCCAGGGCAACGTCGAGAGCCTCTCCCGGCTCCACCTTGCCTCCCGGGAACTCCCAAAGCCCGCCCTGATGCTTGTGCTCCGGGCGGCGGCTCAGACACAAGCGTCCGTCTCCGTCGCGAATAATGCCCGCCACCACGGTGATTTCCGGAAGGCTCTCATGGGAATCAGACATGGTCAGGTACGATACTCGGCGTTGATTTTCACGTAGTCATAGCTGAAATCACAGGTCCACATTTGCCCCCGGCCCGCTCCCGCCGCCAGGTCCACACGGATGGTGATTTCCGGACGCGCCATGACGGCGGCGCCGCGTTCCTCGGTGTACTCATCGTCGACGCCACCTTCATTGACGATACGAACCTCATCCAGCCAGATCGCCACCCGGCTCACGTCAAGGGTATCGATCGGCGCGCGCCCCACGGCGGCCAGAATACGGCCCCAGTTGGGGTCGGAGGCAAACAGGGCGGTTTTGACCAGCGGGGAATGAGCAATGGTTTCCGCCACCACCAGGGCATCACCGTCGCTGGCGGCGCCTTCCACTTGAATCTCAACGAACTTGGAGGCCCCCTCAGCATCGCGGATCAGGGCCTGGGCCAGCTCCACGAACACCTGCTCCAGCGCCTGGAACACCAAGCGGGCAGCCTCGCTGTCCTGCTGCTCGATCGGCGCCGCCCCGGACTGGCCGGTGGCGATCAGAATGCAGGCGTCATTGGTGGAGGTGTCACCATCCACGGTGATGCGATTAAACGAAGCATCCGCCAACTGGCGCACCCAGCGATCCAGCAACGGCTTGGCGATATCCGCGTCGGTGGCGATGTAACCCAGCATGGTGGCCATGTTCGGTTTGATCATGCCCGCTCCCTTGGCGATGCCGGTGATATTCACCGGCACACCGCCAAGCTCCAGGCGGCGGCTGGCCACTTTCGGCACCGTGTCGGTGGTCATGATGCCTTCGGCGGCACGCCCCCAGCCATGCTCATCAAGAGTCTCCAGCGCCGTCGGCAAGCCGTTTTCGAACGGTTCCATGGCGAACGGTTCACCAATCACGCCGGTGGAAAACGGCAGCACTTCCGCCGGGTGGCACAGAGCCAGTTCCGACAGCAACACGCAGGTTTCCTCACACAGAGCCAGCCCCTTGTCACCGGTACCGGCGTTGGCATAGCCGGTATTGATCATCAGGTAGCGAGGCGCTTTTTCCGTCAGGTTACGGCGTGCCACCTGTACCGGCGCGGCCTGGAAGCGGTTGCGGGTGAATACGCCAGCGGCACGGCTGCCCGGCGCCAGCTCGATCACCACCAGGTCCTTACGTTGGGCTTTTTTAATGCCCGCTTCCACCGCGGCCAGGCGCACGCCGGCCACCGGAAACCACTGCGACTGCGTCATGTTCGATCCTTCACCAAGGGTCATGGAATGATGCGGGCCACCTGTTCGCGACCCTGATTAATAGCATGGCCTTTCCGGGCCGAAAGGGGCAAGGCCCCCGAACGCACCAACCCCGCCGATGGCGGGGTTGGATGGGAAAGCGCTCTCCCCTCGCGGGGAACCGCCATGATCACGTTTCCAGACGGCCGCAGCAGTGCTTGTACTTCTTGCCGGAACCGCAAATACAGGGTTCATTGCGGCCCACTTTGCGGCCTTCGCGCACCACCGGCTGGGCCACCCGCGGCGGCCCCTGGGTCTGGATACCGTCGCCGGACGCGGTGGGCGCGGCCATCTGCTCTTGTTGCGCCTTCATCCGCTCCGCCTGTATCCGGGCTTCTTCCTGGCGCTGGGCTTCCAGCCGTTCCACTTCGTCGTCGCGCCGCACCTCGAAATTATGCAGCACGCGAATCAGCTCGTGCTGGATCTGGTTCAGCATGGCCTGGAACAGCTCGAAGGCTTCCTTCTTGTATTCCTGTTTCGGGTTCTTCTGCGCATAGCCGCGCAAGTGGATGCCCTGGCGCAGATGATCCATGCTGGCCAGATGATCTTTCCAATGACGGTCAAGGATCTGCAGCATCAGGTGTTTTTCGATCTGGCGCAGGGTTTCCTCGCCAACTTCCTGCTCCTTGCGGCGGTATTCCTCTTCCATGGTCTCGATGACCTTTTCCACCACCCCGTCGATGTGCAGCCCGGTATCTTCCTTCAACCACTGGCTTACCGGTGCCCGGCAGCTGTACTCGCTCGCCAGGGTACGCTCCAGTCCATCCACATCCCACTGATCTTCCACCGAACCGGGCGGCATGTAGGCATGAATTTCATCCGGCATCACGTCACGGCGGATGCTTTCAATGGAAGACGCCAGGCTCTCGGATTCCAGAATCTGCTCGCGCTGGCTGTACACCACGCGGCGCTGGTCATTGGCCACGTTATCGTATTCAAGCAGGTTCTTCCGGATATCGAAGTTGCGCGCTTCCACCTTGCGCTGGGCATTCTCGATGGCACGGGTCACCCAGCGGTGCTCGATGGCCTCTCCGTCCTTCAGACCCAGTGAACGCATCATGTTACGTACCCGGTCGGAGGCGAAGATGCGCATCAGGTCATCTTCCATGGACAGGAAAAAGCGGGTGTAACCCGGATCGCCCTGACGGCCGGCGCGGCCACGCAGCTGGTTGTCGATACGGCGGGATTCGTGCCGCTCGGAGCCGATGATATGCAGGCCGCCGGCCTCCAGCACCCTGGCGTGATTGTCCCGCCATTCGTCCCGGATCTTCTGCGCCTCCGCCCCATCCGGATCCTCGAGATGCTTGATCTGCTCCTCGGGATTGCCGCCGAGCACGATATCGGTACCGCGGCCGGCCATGTTGGTGGCGATGGTCACGGTGCCCGGCCGGCCGGCCTGAGCAATGATCTGGGCTTCACGTTCGTGCTGCTTGGCGTTCAGCACCTGGTGTTTGATCTTGTCCTGATTGAGGCGATGGGACAGGTATTCGGAGGCCTCGATGGTGGCGGTACCCACCAGCACCGGCGCGCCTTTCTCGACACACTGTTTCACCTCGTCGACGATCGCTTCGAATTTTTCCTTCAGTGTCAGGTAGACCAGATCGTTGGCGTCGATCCGCGCCATCGGACGGTTGGTGGGGATCACCACCACGTCCATGCCGTAGATCTGGCGAAACTCCACTGCCTCGGTGTCGGCGGTACCGGTCATGCCGGAGAGTTTGTCGTAAAGGCGGAAGTAGTTCTGGAACGTGGTCGAGGCGAGCGTCTGGTTCTCCTGCTGGATGCGCACCCCTTCCTTGGCTTCCACCGCCTGGTGGATGCCGTCGGACCAGCGCCGGCCCGGCATGGTCCGGCCGGTGTGCTCGTCGACGATGACGATCTGGTCATTCTGCACCACATACTCCCGGTCCCGGTGGAACAAGGCGTGGGCCTTGAGGGCGGCGTGCACGTGATGAAGCAGCGTCAGGTTATGGGCCGCGTACAGGCTCTCCCCTTGCTCCAGCAGATCGTTCTCCACCAGCAACGACTCAATCAGTTGGTGGCCTTCCTCGGTCAGTTCCACCTGCCGCTGCTTTTCATCGATCACATAGTGACCGGTTTCATCGCCCTCTTCCGGCTGCGGCCGGAGCCGCGGCATCAGCAGATTGACCTGGCGATACAGTTCGGAGGAATCAGAAGCGGGGCCGGAAATGATCAACGGGGTACGGGCTTCGTCGATGAGGATGGAGTCCACTTCATCGACGATGGCGAAATTGAGTTTGCGTTGCACCCGGTCTTCCAACCGGAACGCCATGTTGTCACGCAGATAGTCGAAGCCGTATTCATTGTTGGTACCGTAAATGATGTCGGAACCATAGGCTTCGCGTTTTTCCGGCGCCGGCTGCTGGGAGTAAATAATGCCGACGCTGAGGCCGAGAAACTCGTACAGGGGACGCATCCAGTTGGCGTCCCGCTCGGCCAGGTATTCGTTCACGGTCACCACGTGCACGCCCAGACCGGACAGGGCGTTGAGGTAAGCCGGCAAGGTCGCGGTGAGAGTTTTACCTTCACCAGTACGCATCTCGGCGATACGCCCCTCGTGCAACGCGATCCCGCCCAGCAGCTGCACATCGAAATGGCGCATCCCCATGATGCGGGTGGCGGCCTCGCGGACCACGGCGAACGCTTCCGGCAACAGTTCATCCAGCGTCTTGCCCTCGGCGAAGGCGGCCCTCAATTCGCCAGTCTTGGCTTTCAGCGCCTCGTCATCCAGTTTGGCCATGTCGTCACCAAGCGCGTTGATCGCCGTGACCAGGCGGCTCATACGCTTGAGTTCACGGTCATTCTTGGTGCCGAAGACTTTCTTTGCGATGGAAGACAGCATGAAACGTCCGTTTTTTCTCAATGGGTGGAGCAGAGCGCCCCGCGCTAAGGAGGGATCATTCTACTCACGAGATTGGGTAGGGGCGACCATAATTCAAGCCTTGGGCGGAGGAATCAAGACCCGGGCGACGGCCCCGGGCCATTGGGGGCGCTTGACAGCACCCCGGTTCTCACCCGCTTCCGCCGTTAGCGGCGCGCCCGGGCAATATAAGGGGAGGGATCCACCTGCTGGCCGTTCTTCAACACTTCATAGTGCACATGGGGACCGGTGGAACGGCCGCTGGTTCCGACGATAGCGACGGTATCACCGGTGCGCACGATATCTCCCACTTCCACGGTGACACTCTTGGCGTGGGCATAGCGGGAACTGATACCGTTACCGTGATTGATTTCCACCAACTGCCCGTAGCCGGTTTTCTTGCCAGCGAAGGTGACGACACCGGACGCGGTGGCAATGATCGGCGACCCGTCCCGGGCGGCGAAATCCACGCCTTTGTGCCAGGCCACCCGGCCACTGAACGGATCGGTGCGGCGGCCATAGCGGCTGGACATCCAGCCATGCGGAATCGGCCGGCCGGACAGGAAGGTTTCATCCTTGAGCTGGCGATTGGCCAACAGCTTTTCCAGGATGTCCAACTGTTGCTCGCGCCGCTGCAAAGCACTGGTCACCCGCTCCAGCTCCTGCATGAACGACGGCGGCGTAAAGCTGCTGCTGCCCTCCACCTCCGGACCGCCGATGGCCGGGGCGCTGCTGAAATCGAATTCCTGGCTGTCGATGCCGGCCACGTCCACCAGACGTTCCCCGAGAGCATCCAGACGCACCAGTCGTGCTTCGGTGTCCGCCAGTTGCAGGGTCAAGGCGCGAAACTGTTCCGCGCTGAGACGGGACAGGTCCGCCACTTCACGCTTCTGCTCGTCAAGTTCGCTCTGGAACCGCTCGGCCACGGCTTCGGTGTACGCCGGCGGCGCCAGTTTGTAATTCAGCCAATAAGCGCCGGTACCCAGGGCCACCGGCAGCGCCACCATTATGAAAAGCGCCAGATACAGCCAGGATCGGGACAACTGCACCGATCGGGCATGGCCGCCCTTGCTGTTAAGCCATATGATGTTCATGAGTGTGGAAACACCCCTTCCAAAAAGTCTTCAGGCCAACGGTCCGAGGGCCCACGGAATATCCATTCATAAATGACAATGCCGGTGGTGCCGGGCGGCACCGTCCCCCGCTGGTCTCCCCGGTTTCCTTCGTGCCACCCGGCCGGTTATGGTCTGGCCGTGGTTCGACGAGCCCGGTGTAGCTGGCGAGAGACTTATCGTTTTTTTACAATTAGCCGGGTAGTGTAAGGAAATACCATGGCCAACACAAACCGGCCCCAAAACCTCGGGGCGCTGCTCAAACGCCACCCCAGACTGGGGCGGCTGGCGTCCAATGCCCGCGCCCAGCCCGCGCCCTCTCAAAGCCGGGATCCGCGAGCGTGCCTGCCGCCCGCGCTGCGTGACCGGGTCATGCTGGTGGAAGAATCGCAGCGCTGGCTGGCGCTGGTGGAAAACAGCGCCACCGCGCAGTTGTTGCGCTTCCATCTGCCCCGGCTGCAACGGGCTCTGCCCGGCGGCGCCAGCGTCAAAATCGTGGTGACCGGGCGGCGCCAGCTTGATGGCGGCTCCGGCTCCTCCACGCACGCCATTGATGAAGGCAAATACCGTGCCATGGGGCCGGTTCTGGATGAGGAAAGTGCGGCTCATATTGCTCGCGCGGCGCGTGACATGGACGATCCGGGCCTGCGTGAGGCCCTGGCCCGATTGGCCAGCCGGGTCAAAAAGTGACGAAAAGGGTCATTTGGAGGGCGTAATTGCCCACCCCGGCCGCGGGAGGGTGGCCGGGGTGGATCGGGGAAGCGCACCGTTATTCGGCGGTGGCCAAAGGTCCAGCGTAGGAGATCGGCGCCGCGTCAGCGTCCTCGAACGTCACCACTTCGTAGGCGTCCGGCTGGCTCAGCAGTTCGCGCAGCAGGGCGTTGTTCAAAGCGTGACCGGACTTGTGGCCCACGAATTCGCCAATCAGGCTGTAGCCCAACTGATACAGGTCGCCGATGGCGTCCAGCATCTTGTGCTTCACGAATTCGTCGTCGTAACGCAGACCGTCCTCGTTAAGGATGCGGTATTCGTCCACCACGATGGCATTGTCGACACTGCCGCCCAACGCCAGGTTCTGGCTGCGCAGGAACTCGATATCACGCATGAACCCGAAGGTCCGGGCGCGCGCCACTTCCTTCACGAACGAGGTCGTGGAGAAATCGATGCTCGCCAGCTGATCGCGTTCCTCGAAGACCGGGTGGTCGAATTCGATCGAGAAAGTCACCTTGAACCCGTCAAAAGGCACGAAAGTGGCAACCTTGTCGCCTTCTTTCACCGTCACCTTCTTCTTGATCCGGATGAACTTCTTGGCCGCCTCCTGCTCACGGATACCCGCGGACTGCAGCAGGAACACGAAGGGCCCGGCACTGCCATCCATGATCGGGACTTCCGGTGCCGACAACTCCACATAGGCGTTATCGACTCCCAGCCCCGCCATGGCGGAGAGCAAATGCTCGACCGTGCCCACCTTGACGCCGTTCTGCACCAGGGTCGTGGACAAGGTGGTTTCGCCCACACTGTGGGCCCCCGCCTTGATCTCCACTACCGGGTCCAGATCCACGCGGCGAAACACGATGCCAGTGTCCACCGGCGCCGGACGTACCGTCAGGTAGACTTTCTCACCGGTATGCAACCCTACGCCGGTGGCGCGGATTACGTTTTTGAGTGTTCGTTGTCTGATCATCGATCCGTCACAAAGCTACCGGTATCCTGAAAAATAAGGATACTGCCATCCTCGAAGCGTTATAAGAGGATAAGTATACCCAAAATCCCCTTACCGCACCATTGACCGTGCCTATCGCGCCGTTAGCCGCGCCGCCGTCAGTCGGCCTGACGGCGGAGGAAGGTCGGGATATCAATGAAGTCCAGATCTTCCGCGGTATTCACCGCGCCACGGCCGGAACCGCCCATGCTTTGCTGCACGGCACGACGGCGCTCGACGGCGGGACGCTCCAGGTCGTTGTAATCGACCCGGCCTTCCGCGCCCAGAGAGTTCTGACGGCCACGCACCACTTTCAGTTCCTGCTGGGCACCCAAACCGGTGGCGACCACCGTTACGCTGATATTGTCGCCCATATCCGGATCGATGGCCGTGCCGATGATCACATTGGCTTCCTCGCTGGCCAGCTCGCTGACGATGTCACCCACCTCGGAGAACTCATCCAGAGCGATGGACTCGTTGGCGGTGATGTTGATCAGGATGCCACGGGCGCCACGCAGATCCACATCCTCCAGCAGCGGGCTGGAAATGGCGGCCTGAGCGGCTTCGGCGGCTCGGTTGTCGCCGGTGGCGATACCGGTGCCCATCATCGCGGTACCCAGCTCACTCATCACCGTGCGCACGTCGGCGAAGTCGACGTTGATCATACCGGGCCGGACGATCAGGTCGGCGATCCCTTTCACCGCGCCCTGCAGTACTTCGTTGGCCGCTTTGAACGCGTCCAGCAGGGTGGTGGAACCGCCCAGCACCGACTGCAGCTTCTCGTTGGGGATGGTGATCAGGGAGTGCACCTGGTCACGCAGAGCCTGGATGCCTTCCTGGGCGGAGCGCATGCGCTTCTTGCCCTCGAACGGGAACGGTTTGGTCACCACCGCCACCGTGAGGATACCCAGTTCCTTGGCGATCTCGGCCACCACCGGCGCCGCGCCGGTACCGGTACCACCGCCCATGCCGGCGGTGACGAATACCATGTCCGCGCCGTCGAGCAACTCGGCGATGCGGTCACGGTCCTCCAGCGCCGCCTGCCGGCCGATTTCCGGGTTGGCACCGGCACCCAGACCCTTGGTCACCTGGCTGCCCAGCTGAATCACGGTCTTGGCCGAGGAGTTGCGCAGGGCCTGTGCGTCGGTATTGGCGCAAATGAAATCCACGCCTTCCACGTTAGAGCGCACCATGTGGTCCACGGCGTTGCCGCCGCCGCCACCAACGCCCACCACTTTGATCACCGCGCCATGGGGTACGGAATCTTCCAGTTTGAATTGCATAATTGATCTCCCGCTTGTTGCTTCCCTGGTACTGCTGTTTTTTCAATTCCGGCCGCCTTGGCGGCCGGGCCTGAAACCGTTGCAAATCGACTTAGAAATTGCCCTGGAACCAGCGCTTGAAGCGCTCGACCCAGTTCACCTGTCCACCACCGGCCTGGGCGCGCGCGCTCAAGCCTTCCTTTTCCATCCGCAGCCCGTAGAGCAGCAAGCCCACGGAAGTGGAATAAATCGGGTTGCGCACCACATCGGTGAGCCCGGCCACGCCCTGCGGCGTACCCAGCCGCACCGGCATATGGAAAATTTCCTCCGCCAGTTCCACCGCGCCTTCGATCTTGGAGGAGCCGCCGGTGAGCACGATGCCGCCGGGGATCAGGTCCTCGTACCCGGACCGGCGGATTTCCGCCTGGATCAGGGTGAACAGCTCGTCGTAACGCGGCTCCACCACCTCGGCCAGATTCTGGCGGCTGAGGGTCCGTGGCGGCCGGTCGCCGACGCTCGGCACCTTGATGGTTTCGTCGGCGCCGGCCAGTTGCGTCAGCGCGCAGGCGTACTTGATCTTGATCTCGTCGGCGTGCTGTTTCGGCGTGCGCAGCGCCATGGCGATATCGTTGGTGACCTGATCACCGGCAATCGGAATATTGGCGGTGTGGCGGATCGCCCCTTCGGTGAAGATGGCGATATCGGTGGTGCCGCCGCCGATGTCGACGATACATACGCCCAATTCACGCTCGTCCTCGGTAAGCACCGAATAGGCGCTGGCCAGTTGCTCGAGGATGATGTCCTCCACTTCGAGACCGCAGCGGCGCACGCATTTTTCCACGTTCTGGGCGGCGTTCACGGCGCAGGTCACCAGGTGCACCTTGGCTTCCAGACGCACCCCGCTCATGCCCACCGGTTCGCGCACTCCTTCCTGGTTGTCCACCACGTATTCCTGCGGCAGCACATGCAGGGTCTTCTGGTCCGCCGGAATCGCCACCGCCTGGGCGGCGTCGATGACGCGGTCGATATCCGCCTGCATCACCTCCCGGTCACGGATGGCGACAATGCCGTGGGAGTTGAGGCTGCGCACGTGGGATCCGGCGATGCCGGCGTAGACCGAGTGGATCTGGCAGCCGGCCATCAGCTCCGCCTCCTCCACCGCCCGCTGGATCGAGCGCACCGTGGCCTCGATATCCACCACCACGCCTTTCTTCATGCCGCGGGAGGGCTGCGACCCAAGGCCCACCACCTCGACGGTGCCTTCGCTGGTCACCTGACCGACGATCGCCACCACCTTGGAGGTACCGATGTCCAGTCCCACGATCATGTTGTCCATTGCGTTCGCCATTAGCGCCTGCCTCGATCCGTTATACTTTGCCCGCCCGGCGGGCGGATGCCGCTTGCGCGTCCTGGTCATCCCGCCAGGTGACCGCCACGCCATCGGCGTAGCGCAGATCCACCCGGGCCACGCCGCGACTGTCGGTGCTCAGCACCCCGCGGTACAACCGCACGAAGCGGCGCAGCTTGTTCACGTACTGTTCCCGATCCACCACCAACTGCATGTTGTTATTCAGGGTCAGGCGGGCGGTGAGACGCGCGTTCACCTCCATCCGCTCGATCCCCAGGCCAATGTCGCTGAGCAGCTTGGCCATGCTGTGGTAGTAACTCATTACTTCGTCGAGCCGTTGCTCCGGTCCGTTCAAGCGCGGCAGCCCGGAAAGGTCGTACTGCTTCAACGCCTTGAACGGTTCGCCGGTATTGGAGACCAGCAAGGTCTCGTTCCATACCGCCACCGGTTCCCGCTCGGTAACGGTGAGCACCACGGTATCCGGCCACTGGCGCCGCACCGAGACGTCCGCCACCCAGCTCAGTTCCCGCGCCTGGTCATAGATCCGGTCCAATGGCGCAGTAAAGTAGTTGGCGTCACGCACCAGGGCAGCCAGCTTGGTCTGCACCTGCTGCTGACGGCGGACATCGGTGACACCGTCCACGCCCACCTTGCGCACCGGGTAGTGATCCAATACCCGCGGCAGGTAAATCACACCGCCCACCAGCACCGCCGCCACCAGGGCCACCAGCACCGCCGGCACCGCCGCCGCCAGGCGCTCACGCAGCGGCACCCGGGGCGTCTTGCGCCGGACGCTGGAAGCACCACGGGAACGTGGTTGCGCTCCCTTTTGACGGCGAGGCGCCTTAGCCACGGCGTTTACCTCCTTTGCGCGGCGGGAACCGGTCCACCGCGTCCAACAGAATCCGCGCCACCAGAATCGGGAACTCATCACCGGCGGCACGGGCGGCCATCGGCACCAGGCTGTGGTCGGTCATGCCGGGCACCGTGTTCACTTCCAGCAGTTGCCAGCGACCCTGTTCGTCACGCATCACATCGACGCGCCCCCAGCCCTGGCAACCCACCACCTTGAAGGCCCGCAGCGACAGCGCCCGCAGTTCGCTCTCGTCCTCGTCGCTGAGCCCCGCCGGACACAGGTACTCGGTGCTGTTGGACTGGTACTTGGCCTCGTAGTCATAGAACTGATTCGGTGTCTTCAACCGGATCGCCGGCAACACCTGCTCACCAACCACGGAAACGGTGTACTCGGGGCCATTGACCCAGGCCTCCACCAGCACTTCGCTGTCGTACTGGCGGGCGTCATCCAGCGCCCTGCGCAGTTGCGTCTCGTCCTCCACCTTGGCCATGCCAATGGAGGAACCCTCATGGGCCGGCTTCACCATCAGCGGGAAGCCCAATTCGGCCAGCGCCTCGCCGTCATCATCCGCGCCCACCACATGGAACGCCGGAGTCGGCAGACCAACGCCTTTCCACAGCCATTTGCTGCGCACCTTGTCCATGCCGATGGCCGAGGCCATCACCCCGGAGCCGGTGTACGGCACACCGAGATGTTCCAGCACGCCCTGGATCACGCCGTCCTCGCCACCACGGCCGTGCAAGGCGATGAAGGCCACGTCAAAGCCCTTGAGGGTCTCGACCCCCACTTCCGACGGATCCACCAACTCAGCGATCAATCCCAATTGGCGCAGCGCCTGATGGACCTCGGCACCGCTTTTCAGGGATACCGGGCGCTCGGCCGAGCTGCCGCCGGCCAGCACCGCCACCCGACCGATGCGTGCCAATCGTTGTTTCATGGCGTTATCGATCATCATGACCGTTCTCCTCTCACCCGCTCGGCCAGATCCCGCGCGATCGTTCCCACGTTACCGGCCCCCTGGGTCACCAGCAGATCACCGTCGCGCAGCAGGTTCTCCAGCAAGGCGGGCAGTTTCGCCGGGTCGTCGACGAACACCGGTTCCACCTGGCCGCGCTGACGGATACTGCGACACAGGGCACGAGCGTCGGCGCCCGGCACCGGCTCCTCGCCGGCGGCATACACTTCCAGCATCAGCAGCACATCCACCCGCGACAGCACCTCGACGAAATCCTCGTAAAGGTCCTGGGTCCGGGTATAACGGTGCGGCTGAAACAGCATCACCAGCCGCCGTTGCGGCCAGCCCTCGCGGATCGCCGCCACGGTGGCGGCCACTTCCCGGGGGTGGTGACCGTAATCGTCCACCAGGGTGGCGCCGCCGCCCTGGCAGGGGTATTCACCAAGCACATCGAAGCGCCGGCCCACCCCGCTAAAGCCGTTCAGGGCACGCACGATGGCCTCATCCGGAGCCCCTTCATCACTGGCCACGGCAATCGCCGCCAGCGCATTCAGAATGTTGTGACGCCCCGGCATGTTCAGAGTGATCTCCAGCGGTTCACCCTCGGCGCGCACCACCCGGAAACTGGTGCTCATGCCGTGGGCGCTGACCGCTTCGGCGCGCAGATCCGCGTCCTCGTCGAAGCCGTAGCGGATCACCTGCCGGTTCACCCGCGGCAGTAACCGGCGCACCACCGGATCATCGACGCACATCACCGCCACGCCGTAGAACGGCAGATTGTGGAGAAACTCGATGAAGGTATTCTCCAGGCGGGCGAAATCACCGCCGTAGGTGTGCATATGGTCGGCATCGATGTTGGTGACGATGGCACTCATCGGCTGCAGGTGCAGGAAGCTGGCATCGGACTCGTCCGCCTCGGCCACCAGATAACGGCTCTGACCCAGGCGGGCGTTGGTGCCGGCACTGTTGAGACGGCCGCCGATGACAAAAGTCGGGTCCAGTCCGGCCTCACCGAGAATCGCCGCCACCATGGAAGTAGTGGTGGTCTTGCCGTGGGTACCGGCCACCGCGATGCCGTGACGGAAGCGCATCAGCTCCGCCAGCATCTGCGCTCTCGGCACCACCGGGATACGCAACTCGTGGGCACGCGCCACTTCCACGTTATCCGCGCTCACCGCGGTGGAGGTCACCACCACGTCGGCGCCTTCAATGTTCTCGGCGCGGTGGCCAATGTCCACGCGCACGCCCAGCCGGCGCAGACGTACCACCACCGGCGACTCCTTGATGTCACTGCCGCTGACCTGGTAGCCCTGGTTGGCCAGCACCTCGGCGATACCGCACATCCCGGCGCCACCGATGCCGACAAAATGGATGCCGCGAATGCGCCGCATCTCCGGCACCACATGGCTGTTGGCGGCCTGGTTACTGGCGGCGACGTTATCGGCCATCGGCCACCTCCTCACAAAGTCGGGCCACTCGCTCGGCGCTGTCGGCGATGGCCAGTTGACGGGCACGGCAGGCGAGTTCCGCCAGCGCGTCCCGCTCGGTCATGCCGGCCAGGCTGCGCGCCAGGGCGCTGGCGTTCATATCCCGCTGCGGCAGCATCAGGGCGGCGCCACGATCCACCAGCCAGTTGGCGTTCAGAGTCTGGTGGTCGTCCACCGCCGTCGGCAGCGGCACGAACAACGCCGCCACGCCGGCGGCGGCCACTTCCGCCACGGTCAGGGCGCCGGCACGGCAGACCACCAGATCGGCCCAGTCATAGGCCTGCGCCATGTCATCGATGAATTCGGTCACCGTGGCGTTGAGCCCCAACGCCTTGTATACCGGCCGGGCCTCCTCGGCGCGGCCACGACCACATTGGTGGCGCACTTCCAGGTGTGGCCCCAGCGCGGCCAGCAGCAGTTCCGGCAAATCCTGATTCAAGGCCAGAGCGCCCTGGCTGCCGCCCAGCACCAGCACCCGCAGGGGGCCGCGCCGGCTGGCGTAGCGCTGGGCCGGATCGTTCAGGCCGGTGATCTCCTCGCGTACCGGATTACCCACCCAGATAGCGCCGGGCATGGCCCCTTCGAAGCCTTCCAGCACCTGATCACTGAAGCGGGCCAGCAACCGGTTGGTCATTCCCGGTACCGCATTCTGTTCGTGAATCACCAGAGGCACGCCGCACAGCCGCGCGGCGATACCGCCGGGGGCGCTGACGAAGCCACCGAAGCCCACCACCAGCACCGGCCGCTCGCGGCGAATCACCGACCGGGCCTGCCATACCGCGCGGATCAACTGCAGTGGGCCGATCAATTTGCGTTTGAGGCCGCCACCGCGCAGCCGTCCCACGCCCAGGGTCGCCACCGGGAAGCCGTAACGCGGCACCAGCCGCGTTTCCATGCCGTCCTCGGCACCCAGCCAGAGGATGCGGTAACCGGCGGCCTGCAATTGCTCGGCCACGGCCAGCGCGGGGAAAACGTGGCCACCGGTGCCGCCGGCCATGATCAGGATGGTCCCGCTCATCGCTTCGCCCTCCCCCGCGCTTGCAGTTCCTGCTGCTCCGCGCTGGCGCGCAATACCAGCGCCACCATCACCGCGGAAATCACCAGCGAAGAACCGCCATAGCTGACAAAAGGCAAAGTCAGCCCCTTGGTGGGCAGGACACCCATATTGACTCCCAGATTGATGAACGCCTGGGCGCAGAACACAAAGGCGATGCCGTAAACCACATAGGCGTGGTAGAGAAAACCCCGTTGCTCCAGGTTGTGGCCGATACGGAACACGCGCCAGCCGAGCAGGCCGAAGCCGAAAATCAGCAGCAAGGTACCGAACAGCCCCCACTCCTCCGCCAACACCGCGAAAACGAAATCGGTGTGCGCTTCCGGCAGGTAAAACAGTTTCTGCACGCTGTTACCCAGACCCACGCCAAACCAATGGCCGCGACCAAAGGCGATCAGGCTCTGCGTCAGCTGATAGCCGGACCCGTATTGATCCGCCCAGGGATCGAGAAAACTCATCAGCCGCGCCACCCGGTAGGGCTCCGCCACGGCCACCAGGGCCGCCAGGCCCACCGCCACCAGCCCGATCAGCAGGAATCGCAGGGTCGGCACACCGGCCAGGAACAACATGCCCATGGTGGTGATACCGAGCACCACCACGGCGCCGAAATCCGGTTCCAGCAACAGCATGAAAGTCAGCAGCCCGAGCACCCCCAGCGGCACGAAAAAAGCCTTCCACTGGGTTTCCAGTTCCGCCTTGCGCTGGGCCACGTAACCGGCCAGGTAAAGCACGAAACACAGCTTGACGATCTCGGAGGCCTGAATCGTCATACCCGGCAGCGCGATCCAGCGCGTGGAGCCGTTCACTTCACGGCCCAAACCAGGGACGAACACCAGAACCAGCGCCACCACCGCCACCGGCAGCATGGCGAAGCGCAGCCGCTCCAGCAGTGCCAGCGGCACACAGCAGTACACAGCGGCGCCGATGCCCAGGCTGATCAACAAATAAGTGCCATGGCGGATGCCGTAATAGAACGGGTTATCCAGCCGGGTTTCGGCGATCTGCAGCGACGCGGACGTCACCATCACCAGCCCCACCAGCGTCAGACCGATCGCCGACCACATCAAAACCTGATCGAGCTGCCCGGCCCGCGGGCGCATCAACACACTAGCCATGGCTCACCTCCCGGGCATGCCGGGCGAAATCATCGCCGCGTTCGGTGTAGCCGCTGTACATGTCGAAGGAGGCGCAGGCCGGCGACAGCAGCACGGCGTCACCGGGCTGGGCCAGTTGCCGCGCCCGTGTCACCGCCTCGGCCATGGTCTCGATCCGTTCACGAGGCACGCCGATCAGACCGTCCGCCACCTTGTCCGCGTCTTCACCGAGCAGCAGCGCCGCGCGCAGGTATTGCCGGGCAGGCTCCGCCAGCGGAGAGAAATCCTGCCCCTTGCCCTGCCCGCCGGCGATCAGAATCACCTTGCCGTTGATGGCTTCGCCAATGCCGGTCAACGCCGCCAGCGTGGCGCCCACATTGGTGGCCTTGGAATCGTTGAACCAACGCACGTCGCCGGCTTCCGCCACCATCTGGCAGCGATGGGGCAAGCCCTGGAACGCACACACCGTGGCCAGCGCGGTCTCCCGTTCCAGCCCCAGGGCATCGGCCATGGCCAGCACCGCCAGTACGTTCATGGCGTTGTGATGGCCGGTGAGCGTCAGCTGGTCCAGCGTCAACAGGGTCTCGCCCTTGTAAAGCAGAGCGTTCCGGTCGCTGTCGAGCCGATAGTCCGCTTGCGGGTGGCTGCCGAAGGTCACCTCCCGCGGCACCGGCACCTGAGGGCGGGTGGCCACGTCATCGCGATTCCATACCGCCACCTGACAGCCGTCGTAGATGCGCTGCTTGGCCGCCAGGTAGTCACTGAAGCGGTTGTAGCGATCCAGATGGTCCTGGGACACATTGAGGATCGTGGCCACCTGGGCATTCAGGCTGTAGGTGGTCTCCAACTGGAAGCTGGACAGCTCCAGGACGTACAGACCGGCGTCGCTGGCGAGCAGATCCAGCGCCGGGATTCCCAGGTTGCCGCCAACCCCCGGCTGACGGCCGCAAGCTTCGGCCACTTCACCGAGCAGGGTGGTGACGGTGCTCTTGGCATTGGAACCGGTGATCGCCACCAGCGGGCGGCTGGCGGCACGGGCGAACAGTTCGATGTCGCCGATCACTTCCTTGCCTTCCGCGATCTGCGCGGCGATGGCCGGGGTGGAAATCGCCACGCCGGGGCTGACGATCAAACGGCGGGCACGTTCCATCCAGCCTTTCTTGAAGCCGCCGGTATGCACCTTCAGTTTGGGGAATTCCGCGTGCAGATCATCCAGGCCCGCCGGAGCCTGACGGGTGTCGAGAGCGCGCACGGCCATACCCTGCCCCTGCAAATAGCGGAGCACGGAGCGGCCGGAAACACCCAGGCCAATGACCAGATCAAACGCGTCCTTCGTCATCCTTACCTCAGTTTCAGGGTCGCCAGACCCACCAGTACGAGCATTACGGTAATAATCCAGAACCGGACGATGATCTTCGGTTCCGGCCACCCCTTCAGTTCAAAGTGGTGGTGAATGGGCGCCATGCGGAAGATGCGCCGGCCGGTGAGCTTGAACGACGCCACCTGCAACATCACCGAAACGGTCTCCATCACGAACACACCGCCCATGATGAACAGCACGATTTCCTGGCGGACGATCACCGCCATCACGCCGAGCACCGCGCCCAGCGCCAACGCGCCCACATCGCCCATGAACACCTGGGCCGGATAGGCGTTGAACCAGAGAAAACCAAGCCCCGCTCCGCACAGACCGGCGACGATCACCACCAGTTCGCCGGCACCGGCGATATAGGGGATCTGCAGGTAGGTGGCGAACTCGGCGTGGCCACTGGCGTAGGCAAAAATACCCAGCGCCGCCGCCACCAGCACGGTGGGCATGATCGCCAGCCCGTCCAGGCCATCGGTCAGGTTGACCGCGTTGGAGGTGCCGTTGATGACGAAATAGGTCAGTACCACATAGAACCAGCTCAGGTTGATGGCCACGTTCTTGAAGAACGGCACGATCAATTGCGTTTCCGCCGGGCTTTGCGCGGTGAAGAACAGCACCAGTGCCGCACCCAGCGCCCCCACCGACTGCCAGAAGTATTTCCAGCGCGCCGGCAGGCCGCGCGGGTTCTTTTCGATCACCTTGCGCCAGTCGTCCACCCAGCCGACGGCGCCGAACACCACCAGCACACCCAGTGTTACCCAGACGTAGCGATTGGACAGGTCCGCCCACAGCAGCGTCGCCACGGCGATGGAAACCAGGATCAGGCCGCCGCCCATGGTCGGCGTGCCGGCCTTGCTCAGATGGCTCTTCGGGCCATCGTCCCGGATCGCCTGGCCGACCTGTTTTTCCTGCAGTTTGCGAATCATCACCGGCCCGATCCAGAACGCCAGGAACAGCGCGGTGAGCACCGCCATGATGGCGCGCATGGTGATGTACTGGAAAACCAGAAATCCGCTGTACAGGCTCGATAGATTCTCCGCCAGCCAAAGCAGCATTTAGTGTCCCCCCTTGAGTTCTTCAAGCCGGTGCACCACAAGCTCCATGCGGGCAGTGCGTGAGCCTTTCACCAATACCGTGCCGCCAGCGTCGAGAACCGTGCCGGCGCGCGCGGCGGCGTCATCGTGATCCGTGGCCAAAACAGCGCCTTCGCCGAAACCCGCCGCGGCGGCTTCCGCTCCCGGCATGGCAATCAAAAGATCCAGATCCCGGGCCGCCTCTTCGCCCAGGGCACGCATGATGTCACCGGCGCCGGGCCCCAATTCCCCCAAAGCCCCCAGCACCAGAGTTCGCGGCGCCGGCCTGTCGGCCAGCCAGCGCACCGCCACCCGCACCGATCCAGGGTTGGCGTTGTAGGTGTCGTCCACCAACAGGCCACGCCCCAGCGTCTTCAGATTCATCCGCCCCGGCACCGGGCTCAGCGATTGCCAGCGGTCGACCACATCGGCCAGTTCCACACCCAGAGCATTGACCGCGCCCAAGGCCAGCAGCGCATTCTGTACCTGATGGGCGCCGGCCAGCGGCACCCGCACCGGCAGCCCCTGAGGCATCAGCCGGAAACGCACTTCACGGTCCTCCAGAACCACCTCTTCGGCCCGCAGCGCGCCATCCGCGCCGCCGACCCGGACCACGTTCAAGCCGTGCCTGGCGGCTTCCCCGGCGAAAAAGTCGGCGAAGCCATCGTCATTGTTGATCACCGCGGTGGCCCCCGGCTCACAGCCGGTGAAGATTTCCGCCTTGGCGCGGGCAATGCCTTCCATGGTGCCGAAGCCCTCCAGATGAGCGCCGGTCACATTGGTGATCAACACCACCCGCGGCCGCACCAGGGAGCTGGTCCAGGCGATTTCACCCGGCGCATTGGCACCCAGTTCGATCACTGCCTGACGCACCTGATCATCGAACCGTAGCAGCGTCAGCGGCACGCCGATGTCGTTGTTGAGATTGCCTCGGGTGGCCAGGGTCCCTTCGCCCAGCAACGCGGCGATCATTTCCTTCACCGTGGTCTTGCCGGCGTTGCCGGTCACCGCCACCCGGGGCACCGGGAACCCGGCGGCGTAACCCGCCGCCAGCAGGCCCAGCCCGCGGCGCGAATCCGCCACCGTCACCTGGGACTCGAAAACGTCCTGATCCGTCTCCACCAGAGCGGCCACGGCGCCGGCTTCACGGGCCTGTTGCAAAAAGGCATGGCCGTCGAAGCGTTCGCCACGCAGGGCCACGAACAAGGCACCGGCGGACAATTGGCGGGTATCGGTGGACACCGCGCTGATATCCTGATCGGCGCCGCGCAGTACGCCACCGGTCCACTCGCTGATCCGCGACAGACGCATCATGCCTGGCCTCCCCGGCGCGCCAGCGCCGCCCGGGCCAGGGCCCGGTCGTCCATGGGATAACGGTGGCCAGCCACTTCCTGATAACGTTCGTGGCCTTTGCCAGCGATCAGCACCACGTCACCGGCCTCGGCCTCGGCGATGGCCCTGGCCACGGCTTCGGGCCGGTCGCTCAGACATAACGCGTCCTGCGGCCGGTTCATGCCGCCGCGGATCTGCCCGATGATGCCTTCCGGCGCCTCATTGCGCGGGTTATCGCTGGTGAGCACCACTCGGTCGGCCAGCCTTTCCGCTACCGCGCCCATCAGCGGGCGCTTGCCGGTGTCACGGTCACCGCCGCAACCCACCACGCACCACAAGCGGCCAGGGAAGTGGCCGCGCACGCCGCTCAGGGCTTTCTCCAGACCATCCGGTGTATGGGCATAATCCACCACCACCACCGGCTGCCCCGGCTGGCACAGGGACTCCATCCGTCCCGGCACCGGCGTCAGCGCGCCCAGCCCCTGGCCGAGCGCCTCGTTGCTCCAACCCAAGCCGTGCAGAACCCCGGCCACCGCCATCACATTGCTCAGATTGAAGTCGCCGTACAGCGGCAAGCGCAGGGATAACGGCTCGCCGCCCACGCTCAATACCATTTCCATGCCTTCCGGCAGGGCCCGATGCTCCAGACAGCGCACGGTGGCGCCATCCGCGGATCCAAAGGTCACGCAACGCACACCATCGTCAAGGCTGGCCACCAGCGTGGAGGCCGCGTCGTCATCGGTGTTGATCACCGCCATGGCCAGCCCCGGACGAGTGAACAGAGAGCGCTTGGCATTCAGGTAGGCGTCCATGCTGCCGTGGTAATCCAGGTGATCGCGGCTGAGATTACTGAACACCGCGCAGGACACCCGGGTATCCCCCAGACGCCCCTGATCCAAAGCGTGTGAGGACACTTCCATGGCGACATAATCGGCGCCCTTTTCCCGTAAGCCATGCAGCGCCGACTGCAGGGTGATCGGATCCGGCGTGGTGTGGCCGGTATCCGCCTCGTCCCCTTTCAGCCCCACGCCCAGGGTACCGACCAGGCCACAGCGGTGGCCGACGGCATCCAGAGCGTCGCGCAGAAACCAGGTAATGCTGGTTTTGCCATTGGTGCCGGTCACTCCGACAATCTGCAATTGGTCGGCGGGGCAACCATAAAAACGGGCCGCCAGGGTGCCGATCCCACGGCCCAGCCCGGGAATCCCGATGCGCGGCACCGCGCCGCTCTGATCAACGGTGAAGGCATCGCCTTCCTGCAGGATGGCGGCGGCACCGGCCTCGACGGCGGCACCGATATAACTGCGCCCATCAGCACGGAATCCAGGCACCGCCAGGAACACATCACCGGGACGGACCGCCCGGCTGTCCAGCCGCAACGCCATAACCGGCAAGCCGGCCAGGTCGGCCGGCAATGCCAGATCGGTCAGCAATTGGCCCAGGGTGATCATGTGCGACCCTCCCCGTCCGGCTCGCCGGCGATGACCCCTTCCGGTTTGTCCGGCGGCACGTGCATGGCGCGCAGGGCGCCGCCAACAATGGTGGAGAACACCGGCGCCGCCACCAGACCGCCGTAGTAGGCGCTTTGGTCCGGATCATCGATCACCACCACGGCGGCGATGCGCGGATCGGTGGCCGGCGCCAGACCGGCGAAAATGCCCTGATAGCGGTGTTCGGCATAGCCGGTGGCGGTCAGTTTGTGCACCGTGCCGGTCTTGCCCGCCACCTGATAACCGGGGATACGGGCACGGCGGGCGGTACCCAACTGGCCGACCACGGTTTCCAGCATGTCGACAATGGCGCGGGCGGTATCCGTGCCAATCACCCGCTCGCCCTGGGGCGCTTCATCCACCTTGACCATGGACAGCGGCACCCGGCGCCCCTGATTACCGAGAATGGCGTAGGCCTGTGCCAGTTGCAGAGCGGTCACGCTGACGCCATAGCCGTAGGACAGCGCCGCCCGCTCCACATCACGCCACTTGGCACGGATCGGCAGCACCCCGCCGCTCTCGCCGGGAAAACGCACGCCAGTGGGCTGGCCGAAACCGAACCGCTCGAGCATGGCCGGCAACACCTGTTGATCCATGGACAGCGCCAGCTTGCTGGTGCCCACGTTGGAGCTCTTGGTCAGCACCGTGGTCACATCAATGACGCCGTAATCGCGATGATCGCGAATGGTTTTCGGCCCCACGCGCAGATAGCCCGGGTGGGTATTAATGGCGGTGGCGGGGGTGACCATGCCTTGCTCCAGGGCCGCGGCCACGGTGAACGGTTTCACCGTGGAACCGGGCTCGAACAGGTCGGTGACGGCGCGGTTGCGCAGGCTGGCGGTATTGATGCCACTGCGGTTGTTGGGGTTGTAGCCCGGCTGGTTGACCATGGCCAGAACCTCGCCGGTCTTCACGTCCAGCACCACCACCGAACCGCCGGTGGCGCCGAAGCGATGCACCGCGGACATCAGTTCCTTGTAGGCCAGGTACTGCAACCGCAGATCCAGGCTCAGCGTGACATCCTCACCCGGACGCGCCGGTTCGATCAGTTCAATGTCCTGAATCACCCGGCCCAGCAGGTCCCGGACCACTTTCTTGCGGCCCGGCGCGCCGGTGAGCTGTTTGTCGAAGGCCAGTTCCACGCCTTCCTGACCCTGTTCATCAATGTTGGTGAACCCGACCACATGGCTGGTCACTTCACCGGCCGGGTAATAACGGCGGTACTCGGTCAGCGAGTAGATACCCGGCACGCCCAGGGACAATACGGATTCCGCCTGCTCCGGCGCCAACCCCCGGGCCAGATAAATGAACTCCCGGCTGGCGTGCGCCTTCACGCGCCGGGCGAAACGCGCCCGGTCAATAATCGGGTTGCCGGTCAGCTTGGACCATTGCTGCTGATTCTCCATCGCCTCCTGGGGATTCGCCCACAGCGTCACCACCGGAGTACTGACCGCCAGCGGCCGGCCATTGCGGTCGCGAATCACACCCCGGTTGGCGGCCAGAGGCTCCACCCGCAAATTACGGATATCCCCCTGGTGGGCCAGGAAATCGTGCTCGACCACCTGCAGATCCACCGCGCGCACCACCAGCACACCGGCGCACACCAGCCAAAACGCCAGCACCAGGTGCCAGCGTCTGCCGGTCCAGCGTTTGCTGGCGACCGGTTTGCGTGTCGCTTTGCGTTTGTTGGCGCTCATGGCCGTGTCAACACTCGCTCATCGGTGGTCGGGACTTTCATGCCCAGCTTTTCTCTGGCCAGGCTCTCCACCCGGGCGTAGCTGCCCCAGGTGCTGTGTTCCAAAAGCAATTGGCCCCACTGGGTTACCAGTTGCGCCTGGCGCCGTTGCAGCCGCTGACTTTCATCGGTCAGGCGGCGCGCCTCGTGCACCGTATAACTGACGGCCAGTGCCGACCCCACTACCAGGATCAGCAACGGCCAATGCAGCCAGCGGGCCATCAGGCCACCCGCTCCGCCACGCGCAGCACCGCGCTGCGGGCGCGTGGGTTATGCCGCACTTCTTCCTCCGCGGCCCGCCGGGCCTTACCCAGCGGCCGTAGCCGCTGGGGTGTTTCCTCACCCAGCGGCAATCCACCCCGCCCCCGGGGCGCCATGCCGGACTGGTCGCGAATGAACAGCTTCACCAGCCGATCTTCCAAAGAATGGAAGCTGATAACGGCGAGACGCCCGCCGATGGCGAGCGTCTCGAGCGTTTGTGCCAGAGTCGCTTCCAGCGCCTCCAGCTCCCTGTTGATGTGGATGCGCAGGGCCTGGAAGCTGCGCGTCGCCGGATGTTTGCCCGGATCGCCCTTGCCCAGCACCGACTCAATCAGATCGGCCAGTTGGCGAGTGGTCCGCAACGGCGCTTCCTGACGGCGCGCGACTATGGCACGGGCAATGCGCCGTGACTTGCGCTCCTCGCCGAAGCGATACAACACGTCGGCGATGTCTTTTTCCTCGGCGCGGGCCAGCCAGTCGGCCACGCTTTCACCACTGCCCGGATCCATGCGCATGTCCAGCGGACCATCGCGCAGAAAACTGAACCCGCGGCTGGCGTCGTCCAACTGCGGCGAGGACACACCCAGATCCAGCAACAGACCGTCAATCGGCCGCCCGGCCTCACTCACCAGTTCCGGCAGACAGTCAAAACGGCCGGCATGAATACGGAAGCGGGAATCTTCCGCTTCCAGTTGCTCACCAGTGGCCACCGCTTGCGGGTCACGGTCCACGCCTGTCAGACGCCCGGCGGGCGACAGCAGCGACAGCAGCGCACGGCTGTGGCCGCCGCGGCCAAAAGTGCCGTCCACATAGAAGCCGTCGTCCCGCGTGAACCACATTTCCAGTACCTCCTCCAGCATCACCGGCTGGTGTGCGTACTGCTTCCCGTTGTTCATGCCATGACCTCGCGGCGTCAGAACGACAGAGCCTGCACGCTCTCGGGCATGGCTTCCTGGTCCAGGTTCTGCTGTTCGAGTTCGTTCCAGGTGTCTTCGGCCCAGATTTCAAAGCGGTGCAACAGACCCACCAACATGGCGCGCTTTTCCAGCCCGACCACGTCCCGCAGTTCCGGCGGCACCAGCAAACGGCCATTGCCGTCCATATCCATTTCCACCGCCTGACCCAGGAACCGGCGCTTCAGCGCACGAACCTGAGCGTGGGCGTCACTCTGCGCCGCCACCTGGCGGGCAATCTCGCGCCACTCGGGAAACGGGTACATCACCAGACAGGCGTCATAGGGGTGCTGAGTAAGCACGACGCGGCCACCGCAAGCGCTGTTCAGCGACTCACGGTAGCGCGTCGGCACGGTCAGCCGACCTTTTGCATCCAGATTGAGCGCGGTACGCCCATTGAACACTGGCCTTCCCCTTTTATGTCGGCCCTTCTATGTCGAAGCATTGGGAGTGGTTATCCATCCCACTTCGCCACACCGGATGAAGCCTTTTTCCCACTTCATCCCACTTTTCACCACATTGCGACACTCTATGGCCAGCGCTTTTCACAAGTCAAGTTTCACGACATTGGTGAATGTAAAAGAAATTCCTTGAAAATCAGTTTGTTAGCTGTGTCACATTGAAAGGGGAATAAAGGAGGGGAAATTGGTTCTGAAACTAATCAGACAGCTGCGCTCTGGAGCTGAGAAAGCACTTTAAGTGTTAGATCTTTTAGAAATATAAAATGTTAATTAATTCCTATTTTGTTCTATTTGGGTGAGCGCCAACTCTCCCTGGAAGCCGGTAATGCTCCACTCCCATCAAGTCAGGGCCACATTCCAGCCGTTCCAGCCAATCCAGAAAGCGTCCAATGGTGACGCGAGACGCAAAATAACCGCCGTGCTGCGGCACGATCATTGCCGGATTCAACTCGCGCACCATGCGCACCCAATAGCGGCAAGCACGATTGCCGGCCATGTAGCGCCGGTGAAACCCGGCCATGGCGGGAATGTGATCCTCGAAGCGGCTCACCTCACCCTCCTCCCCGCCCAGGGAGGCGCCGATATCGCCGGAAAACAGGATGCGGCTGAGCGGATCGTAAAAACTGAAATTACCCACTGAATGCAGAAAGTGGGCGGGCAAGGCCCACAATTCCGAACCCGCGAACGGCAATACCGCCCCTTTGTCCGGCAGCGCCAGAATCCGCTCCTGCCATTGCTCCCCCACCCGCGAAGTGACAAAGGTGGAGGCCAGGTGGGGCAGAAACCGCGACCATAGCCGGGACACCGCCACCTTGCAGTGGGAATGCAACATCCAGCGCGGCAGCGAGGCGATGATATCCGGGTCCTGGTGGGACGCCAGGATGTAGGTGAGATCACGCAAGTTGAGATGGCGACTCAACTCGATGGTCAGAGGGGTATAGGTTAGATCGCCGCCGGGATCGATCAGCGCGCCCTGCTCGCCATGGCGAATGGCGAACTGATTGGCCTGCACGCCTTCGCCCTGGACCAGATCATGAAATCTGGCCACCACGTGGTCCCCTTGCTGGAACAGAATATCCGCCCGTGTCATCGCGCCCCCTCCTTGATGTAAGTCAAGTATTTTGCATAGGCGCGACGGAAGGCACTTGATCTGTATCAAGACCCGTCCAGGACGGATCCCAACATTGAGGAAATAAGGTGGGCCGGTCGATAAGCCGGGTTCTGTCGTGGGCAGCCATTCATCTGGGATCCCCGTCACCGAGGACCTCTAGCGACCTACCCGGATCCAGCGCGGGCCACGCCATTGGATCCCTATTTGGTCTTGCTCCGGGTGGGGTTTACCCTGCCACCGCTGTTACCAGCGGCGCGGTGCGCTCTTACCGCACCTTTTCACCCTTACCCGCCCCCGAAGGAACAGGCGGTATCTTTTCTGCGGCACTGGCCGTAGCCACACCGTCACCAGTGTGGCCCCCAGGCGTTACCTGGCACCCTGCCCTGTGGAGCCCGGACTTTCCTCCAGCGGTTTCCCGCCAGCGGCTGCCTGACCGACCCGGGCGCAGCATAATGGATTCAGTTAATAGTGAACAGGGAATAGTTAATAGTTGCGCGAGCAGCGACAGAGTGTCCTTAAAGGTACCAGGCCGCGCCCAGCCCCAGGAGGCACTCTTCCCGCTTTTCAAAGAAGGCTCGGGCACCAAACCAAGAATTGCGGATAAGCAAGGGCGTTTTGCAAACCGCAACGCCTCTTGTTTTTCGCTGTTACCTATTCACTATTCACTGTTAACTGCTTCCAGGTAGTTGTACAGCGCCTGCCGCTTGAGCCCGGTATGCGCGGCCAGCACGCGGGCGGCGCGGGACAGGGGCAGTTCCTCCAGCAGAGCGCGGGCCAGGGCCCGGTCGCGTTCGCTGAGCAGGTCGCTTTGCTGCGCCGGCCCCAGCACCAGCACCAGTTCCCCGCGTTGCTGGTCCTTGTCGGCGCGCACCCATTCCAGCACCTCGGCGACCGGTCCCCGGCGTACCGTTTCGAAGCGCTTGGTCAGTTCCCGGCACAGGGTCAGTTCCCGCTCCGGCGCCACTTTCGGCGCCAAAGCCTCAAGCAGGGACAGCACCCGGTGGGGCGCCTCGTAGACGATGGTGGTCACGTCCGCGGCGGCCAGGCGCTCCAGAACCCGTTCACGGGCGGCGCCCTTGGCCGGAGGAAAGCCTTCAAACAAAAAGCGGTCACTGGGCTGGCCGGCCACCGCCAGCGCCGCCAGCAGCGCCGATGCCCCGGGAATCGGCACCACCGCCACCCCGGCATCCTGGCAGGCCCGCACCAGACGGTAGCCCGGATCACTGACCAGCGGCGTGCCGGCATCGCTGATTAGCGCGCCACTCTCGCCATCGACCAGCCGTGCCACCAGATCCGGCGCCCGTTGCTGTTCATTGTGGTCATGGCAACTGATCAGGCGCGGGGAAATCCCCAGTTGTTGCATCAGACCCTGGCTGTGCCGGGTGTCCTCCGCGGCCACCCAATCCACCTCCTGCAGCACCTGAATGGCGCGCCGGGAAATATCGTCCAGATTACCGATCGGTGTGCTGACGACGTACAGGCAGCCCGCTTCGGCGTCGTGGGAGGGTCGGGTCATTTTACGTGCTCTGTCTCACTGATAAGGCAAGAGAAGGGGCGCGCAGCGCCGCCGGGGGTTATTCGCGAGTCGGAAAGTGCCTACAATACCGGCTCCATTCCCGCAGTAGCAAAGGGTTATCCCACCGTCATGGAATTGAGACAGGTTAGATGGGCCGCATTGCTGGTGATCCTCGCCATCACCGGCTGCGTCCAGACACCGGGGGCGTACCAGCGCGCCGGCACCCCCGCCATGGACACGGCTCCCGCCCGTGAAGCCCCTTCCAGCACCGAATCAGCAAGACAACGCCTTGGTGACATGGCGGATCCGGCGCGGACCGACACCGCCCTCTCCTGGGCCAGCTATTACCTGGTCAACGACCGGGCCCGGGAAGCCAGTGAGGTGCTGGATCTGGTGCGCGGCGGCGCCCAGAGCATGGATCAGCGTTTCCGCTGGTTGCAGTTGAGCGCCCAGGCCCTGCTCGGGCAGCACAAACCGCAACAGGCGCTGGATCTGCTCAACGATTACCAGGGGGATATCCGCTCCCTGCCCGCGGATCAGCAGGCACGCCTGGCTTTGCTGCGCGCGGACGCCCTTGCTCTCAACGACAACCTGATGGAAAGCCTTAAGGAGCGGGTCGAAATCCAGCCGCGACTGGGGCGATCCGACCGCGCTTACAACCAAGAGATGACCTGGCAGGCGCTGCTGCGTGTACCACGCAACCAATTGCAGCAGGAAGCCGAGGGCGCCAGCGGCGATCTGCTCGGCTGGCTGGAACTGGCGGACATTTACCGCGATGCCCAGGCCGGTCTCGATGATCAGGTGGCGCGCATGAACGACTGGCAGCGGCGCTGGCCGCAGCACCCGGCTCAGGCACAGCTGCCAGAAACCCTCAATGCCATGCGCCGCGCCGCGCAGGAGCGGCCGGCCCGGGTCGCGGTTCTGCTGCCGGAAAGCGGCCCTCTCTCCTATGCCGGCAACGCGCTCCATGATGGCCTGATGGCGGGTTATTACCTGGCCCGGGACAATGGCGACTACACCCCGGAGCTCCGCTTCTACGATACCGCCGACGCCGATGCGGCGCAGGTCTATCAGCAGGCGGTGATGGACGGAGCGCAATTCGTGATCGGCCCGCTGGCCAAGGACCAGGTCGCCGCCATCGATGCGCTCGGCACTCCGCCAGTACCCACTCTGGCGCTGAACTACCTGGACGATGGCGGTAACGGCCTGTATCAGTTCGGCCTGGCGCCGGAAGACGAGGCCCGTCAGGTAGCCCGTGACGGCTACGCCGCCGGCGCGGTGAGAGCCGGCGTGCTCTACCCCAATTCAGAGTGGGGCTACCGTGTCGCCGAGGCGTTCAGCAATGCCTGGCAATCACAAGGCGGTTCCATCGTGGTCAGCCGCACCTATGCCGATGACGATATCGGCGGCTCGGTGAAAGCCTTCCTCGATGAGGCCCGCGGCAATCTCGGTTCCAGTGGCGGCAAGGAATTCCGCCCCCGCGGCCCGGAAGACATGGCGTTTGTGTTCCTGGTCGCCAACGCGGACCAGGGGCGCCAGGTCAAACCGGCTCTGAACTACCACTACGCCCGCTACCTGCCGGTGCACAGCACCTCCTACATTTACGGCGGAGTCCCTGATCCACGCCGTGACCAGGATCTCGACCGGGTCCAGTTCGTGGACATGCCCTGGGTGCTGAACCCGGACCAGCGCCTTAAAGACATGGCCACGGCGAACTGGCCCGATGGCCACGGCCGCTACACCCGCCTGTTCGCCATGGGTGTGGACGCCTTCCGGCTGCAGGCCCGGCTGCCAGTATTGAACAACGCACCCGGCAGCACTCTGTCCGGTGCCACCGGCGTGCTGCACCTGGACGGCAAGCGCGTGGTGCGCGAGCTGCAATGGGCCACCTTCGAAGGGGGTCTGCCCAGCCCGCTGCTGACGCCCTGATCCGGTGCTCGGCGCCAGGCGTGGTCAACGGGCTGAATGGCAGGCCTTGCGCTGGTTGCGGGAGCAGGGTCTGCGCCCGGTAGCGCGCAACTACCGTTGCCGCCAGGGTGAGGTGGACCTGATCATGACCCACCACGACACCCTGGTCTTCATTGAGGTACGCTGGCGCAGCCGTCGCGACTACGGCGGCGCGCTGGCCTCGGTGACCCGCGCCAAACAACGGCGGCTGCACGTCGCTGCCCGTCATTTTCTGGCTCATAATGCCCGCTGGGGCTCTCATCCCTGCCGTTTCGACGTGCTCGGACTGGAACCGGATGGTGACGGAGAGGTCCGTTACCAATGGGTGCAAAACGCTTTTTACGGAGACCAATGATGAGTGTGGATCGCATCAGGCAACTGTTCGCCGAAAGTCTGGAGACCAAGGCGAAGGCCGGGGAAGTGCTCCCCGAGGTGATCGCCATGGCCGGCCAGGTAATGGTGGAATGCCTGCTCAACGGCGGCAAGATTCTCAGTTGCGGCAATGGCGGTTCCGCTGGCGATGCCCAGCATTTCTCCTCCGAATTGCTCAACCGCTTCGAAATGGAGCGCCCGGCGCTGCCGGCGGTGGCGCTGACCACCGACTCCTCCACCCTGACCTCCATCGCCAACGATTACAGCTACAACGAGATCTTCTCCAAGCAGGTGCGCGCGCTTGGTAACGGTGGCGACGTGCTGCTGGCGATTTCCACCAGCGGCAATTCCGCCAACGTGATCCAGGCGATCCAGGCGGCCCACGACCGCGACATGAAGGTGGTGGCGATGACCGGCCGGGAAGGCGGCGAGATGGTGAACCTGTACGGCCCCCAGGACATCGAGATCCGGGTGCCGGCGCACTCCACCGCCCGCATTCAGGAGGTGCACCTGCTGGTGATTCACGCCCTGTGTGATTTCATCGATCAACAGCTGTTCGGAGGAGCCTGATGCGCGTCACCGGTTTGATCGTGTTGTTGGCCGCCCTGCTCACCACGGGCTGCACCACCATGACCAAGAACATGTCGCAGGAGCCGGTGGACCAGGACCATGGTTCCCGCACCTTCGGAGCGTTCATCGAGGACGGCAACATCGAACGCAAGGTGAAGATCAATCTGGCCCGCGCCAGCGCCGACCTGGACGAATCCCACATTGTCGTGGTCAGCTTCAACGGCAATGTGCTGCTGGCCGGCCAGGTGGCCAGCGAATCACTGAAAACCCAGGCGGAAAACATTGCCCGTGAAGTACGCCATGTGCGCAACGTCCACAATGAACTGCGTGTGGCTGGCAACAACTCCGCCATGGCCCGCACCAACGACGCCTGGCTCACCGCCAAGGTGAAAAGCCGCTTGTTGCTCAGCGGCGACACGCCCGGCATGCGCACCAAGGTGGTCACCGAGAACGGCGTGGTTTATCTGATGGGGCTGCTCACCCGTGAGGAAGCCGACATGGCCGTGCAAAAAGTTCAGAAAGTCGGCGGCGTGCAGAAGATCGTCAAGATCATCGAATACATCGACTGATCCACCCGGGGCGGGATCAGGCCGCCCCTTCCCCCCACCAACTCCGTCAAGATTATTGACCCACGCTTCGTCGGTTCCGACGATGCTTACCCGCTGCCGCCCTCGCTAACGTAATACACCGACCCATCCGGCTCTCCGCCTGCCGCCCGACAACGACAACAACCAGGTGCCTCCATGACCGTCCCGCTGATGACGCTGAAATCCCTGTACACCGGTGCTCTGGCCCGTTTCGCGGACCGCTGCGCGCTAACCATGGGGGGCCGCGACCTCAGTTATGCCGAGTTGCAGCGCGGCAGCTTTCAGGTCGGCAACGCCCTCATCGAGCTCGGCGTCACTCCGGGCACCCGGGTAGCGCTCGCCATGGCCAATTGCCTGGAGTTCGCGGTCGCGGCCCAGGGGTTGATTCAGGCCGGCGCCACCCGGGTGGCGCTGAACAGCATGCTTAGCGACGACGAAGTGCTCTATATTCTGGCCGACTCCAACACCCGGGTGGCCATCGTCGATACTCAGCGTTTCGAGTTGCTCTCCCGCCACCGCGATCGCTTGCCGGAGCTGGAACAGGTGATCGCGCTCGGGCCGGCGCGGGATTGCCCGCCGGACATGATGCCCTGGGATGATTTTCTCGCCTCCGGCAAGCCGGAGTACACCGACGTCAACGTGGCACCGGATGATTTGGCCTTCATTCCCTACACCGGCGGCACCACGGGCAAGCCCAAGGGCGTCCTGCACAGCCAGAAAAACATTTATCTGAACCTGCTTTCCCATCAGATGGAGCTGGCATTGCAAGACGACGAGCGCTTTCTGCTCACCTCGCCTCTGCCCCATGCCGCCGGGAGCATCCTGATGGTCGGGTTGCTGAAAGGGGCCACCCACTACATCGAACCCGGATTCGATCCCGCCACCGTGATCCGCCGCATCAGCGAGGACAAGGTCACTCTCACCTTCATGGTACCCACCATGATTTACCGGCTGCTGGACTGGCTGGAGGCCAATCCGGAGCCCCGTCCGGATCTGAGTTCGCTGCGCACCATGCTGTACGGCGCCGCCCCGATCACGGTGGAGCGTCTGACTCAGGGCCTGGAAACCTTCGGTCCGGTGTTCGTGCAATTGTACGGCCAGTCGGAAGCGCCCAACTTCATCACCCGGTTGCGCCGGGAGGACCACAATCCGGCCCATCCGGAACGGCTGCTCAGTTGCGGCCAGGCCGCGACCATGAGCCAGGTCCGTATCGTCGACGGCAACGGAAAACCGGTGCCCGCGGGTGAAAGCGGCGAAGTGGCGGCTCGCACGCCATACAACATGCTCGGTTATCACGGCCTGCCGGAGAAAAGCGCCGAAACGCTGGTGGACGGCTGGCTGCACACCGGCGACATCGGACGGATGGACGCGGACGGTTACCTGTATCTGCTGGACCGCAAGAACGACATGATCATCAGCGGCGGCATGAACGTGTACACCTCGGAGGTGGAGAACGCCATCCAACCGTACCCCGGTGTCGGCCAGGTGGCGGTGGTCGGCCTGCCCGACCCGGACTGGGGCGAAGCGGTGACGGCGTTCGTGGTCCCCGATGCCGGCGCCGAGCTGGACCTGGAAGCGCTGCTGCGCCACTGCAAAGGCGCTCTGTCCAAGTACAAGGTCCCGAAACAGATTCATCTGCTCGACAGTCTGCCGCTCACCGCTTACGGCAAACTGGACAAGAAAGCCCTTCGCCAGCAATGGGCCTGACGGACCACCCTTCGGATGCCAGGGAGATCAAGGTATGAGCACCATCACTGAATTGAGCCGTTCCCTGAACGGTGCCCGGGTCCTGGTGACCGGTGGCGCCAGCGGCATGGGACGAGCCACCGCCCGGGTGTTCGCCAGCGAGGGCGCGCGGGTTGCCGTTACCGACCGCGATGGCGACAGCGCCGGGCGGGTGGCCATGGAGATCCGGGAAGCGGGTTTCCAGGCGCAAAGCTGGACCCTGGACGTGAGCGACGCCGCGGCGATCGAAGCGATCACCGCCGAGGTAGCCGAAGCCTTCGGCGGCCTGGACATTATTATCAACAATGCCGGGGTCTCCGGCTTCACCGCCATTTCGTCCTCGGCGGACGATTACGAGGCCACGTGGCACACCAGCCTGTCGATTCTGCTGACCGCCCAGCAGCGCCTGGTGCGGGCCGCACTGCCCCACCTGCGGCACTCGGACCATCCCCGCATCGTCAATATCGCGTCCACCGAAGCGCTCGGCGCCACCGCCGAGAACAGCGCCTATGCGGCGGCAAAGGCCGGCGTCACCGGCCTGACCCGCGCCCTGGCGGTGGAGCTGGGCAAGGAAGGCATCACCGTCAACTGCATCTGCCCCGGCCCCATCGACACCGGCATGACCGCGCGAATCGCGGACGAGCACAAGGCCATTTTCGCCAGACGGCGAACCGCCTTGCGACGCTATGGCGCCCCGGAAGAGGTCGCGCACATGACCGTCAGCCTGTGCCTGCCGGCGGCGTCCTACATTACCGGCGCGGTGATTCCGGTGGACGGTGGCCTGATGGCGCGCAACGCGTGATGGGTACGGTTGCGTGTTGCGCGCATGACGCCGACCATGCTGATCCGATCTCAGTCGAGTGATCCCGCCAATGCCGCGAACCGATAACAGGCCCAATCCCTTGGTCATGGCCGTGTCCGCCATGCTGGTGGCGCTGGTGGTGATTGTCTTCGCCCGCCTGGCCTACGGTCTGCTGCTGCCGGCCATGCGCACCGATCTCGGATTGAGCTACCGCCAGGCCGGCGCCTTGGGCACGGTCACCGCCCTGGGTTATCTGCTGTTCGTATTGCTCGGCGGCCTCGCGGCCAGCCGCTGGGGCGCCCGCAATACGGTGGTTTTCGGGCTTGCCGCGGTGACCTTGGGCTTTGCCGGGCTGGCGGTCGCCGGCGACTACCCGCTGATCGTGGTGTTGATGGCCTTGCTCGGCTTCGGCACCGCCTTCTGCTTCGCGCCCACGGTGTCACTGCTGGCCACCTGGTACCCGGAGCGGCGTGGGGTGATGATCGGCTGCATGACCGCCGGCGTTGGCGCGGGGATTTTCTTCATCGGGCTGCTGGTGCCCTGGCTCTCCGATCTTTTCGGCGCGAACGGCTGGCGGGTGACCTGGGGCATTTTCGCCGCCGTCGCCGGCGCCGTCGGCTTACTGGTCCTGCTGGCGGTGCGTGATCCCCCCACCGCTGACGACGCCGGCACGGCGCGGCCGCCCTCGGCGGATAAATGGCTGATCTACCGGAATCCCCGGGTCATTATCATGGCGCTGGTGTACGGCATCATCGGCATGGTGTACATCACCCAGGCTCTGTTCATGGTCAGCTACGTGGTGGAATCCGGCTTCGACGAAACCATCGCCGGGTGGCTGATGGCGATGATGGGGCTGCTTTCCGTCCTCAGCGGCCCGTTATGGGGCTCGCTGTCGGACAGCTGGGGGCGCGGCAATACTCTGAGTCTGGCCATGTCGGTGGTGACCGTTGCCATGGCGCTGCCACTGATCGATCAGAGCCTGCCTCTGTTCGTCGCCCATTTCTTCTTCATGGGCTGCGCGGTCAATGGGGTCTTCACCTTGATCCAGGCCGCCAGTACCGACCAGGTGGCACCGCGTTACATTCCCATCGCGTTCAGTTATGTCACTCTGTTCTTCGCTGGCGGGCAGCTGATCGGCCCGGCGGTGGCGGGCTGGCTGATCGAAACGCGGGGAGGCTTCCCGCTCGCCATCGGCTTTACCTGCTTCTGGCTGCTTGTCGGGTTATTTCTGACCCAGCGTATTCGCCGGTTTCCAGCTGATGTGGCGGTGTCCTGAAGACCGCTTAAACGCATCGCTTCCCACAGCAGGTACTACGAAGCCGCTGTGGGAGCTTGCCCGGCAAGCGAATGGGCACCCGTTTCCAAAAGGAAATTCGCTTGCCGGGCAAGCTCCTACAGCGGCCTTGTAGCAACCTTTGAGCTTATGTCTCCAAACCGCACTAGGGCCGATTGTGGTGGAGCATATAACGCCCCGCCTGATACAGCCCTTCAAGCAATTCCTTGCGATCCTGGAACACCTCCGGGTGGTCCGAGCGAACATCCGCCTCCAGACGCGGATCCTCCAGGTCGTAAAGGCGCGCATTGTCACCGTCGTAGTACATGCTCAGGTGATAATCCTCGCCAACCAGGCCGATCAATGGCCGGTGGGAACGGTCCCCTCCGAAGGTGATCGCGTATGAGGGTCCATCGATGTGCAGCAGATCCCGCCCCATGGTGCGGTTCTCATACGGCAGCCCGGCCAGCCCCAGCGCCATGGGCATGATATCCACCAGACTGGCGGGGCGCTCGATCACCCGGTGCCCCCCAATCACGTTGGGGCCGTAGATGATCAACGGCACATGATGTTTGTCCAGCAGCAGGGACTCGCTGTACCCCATATGTTGGGATGGCTCTGAGCGGTCGTTATGGTCGCCGTACAGAATGAAAATGGTGTTGTCCGCGTAATGGGAATTGGCCACCAGGTCATTCAGGTAGTAACCGATGTTGTAGTCCAGCAGGCGCACCGCGTTGTACTGATCATTGCCGAGGAAGCCGTGCTGGCGCACTTTGTCTTCCGGCGGATTGATCACCTCGAAGTCGGAATCGTCATCGGGAATGGTGAACGGCCGATGGTTGCCCGCGGTCTGGATAAAGGCGATGAACGGCTTGTCCGGATCCAGCTGGTCCAGGCGCTGGTGAGCGGCCTTGAACAGGTCCCGGTCCGAGATACCCCAGACATCGATGTTGGGAGCGTCGTAGTCTCCGGCCTCCCACAACTCCAGATCCTGAATGTTGTTCTTCAATACACCTCGGATATTGGCCCAGCCCGCGGAGCCGCCTATGAAGTAAAGGCGCTCATAGTCTTTAAAAGCATTGACCAGGGTGTACTGATTGACGATCTGCGGATCCCGGGAGGCGGTGGAGCCACCCCAGGTGATATCCGGAATGCCGGTCACCAGACCAAACACGGTACGGGCGGTACCACTGGAGGGCACCATGAAATTGGGGAAGAACAACCCCTCATTACCAAGACGGTCCAGATTGGGCGTGGCTTCCATGGGATTGCCAAACAGCCCCATACGATTGGCGCCCATGGATTCCAGGTGAATCAGAACCACATTGGGCGGCCGTTGCGGGGCCTGGCCGGGCACCGACCGGGCAAACGTCATGGTCTCGGGATCCGGATTGGTCACCCCCAGGTATTCCGCCACCCGCTGATAGCGCAGCGCCAGCAACTCGTCATCATGCTCCCGGGTACCGGTGGTGTAGGTGTCGTAAAAGAAAATCGCCGGGTTCAAACCCAGTGACGCCACCTGCAGATTGTTGGAAAAGTAAGCGTCACTCCAACGCAGCGGCACGGTGCCGGTTTGCCCCATGATCCCCAGAGCGTACAGATAGATACCCAACGCCGCGGCGATGGTGCCGCCCAACCAGCCCCGCCCCGGCGCCGGACGGCGCGCGAAAGCGGCAATCGGCTTGCGCCCCAACCAGGCGCCCACCGCCAGCGTCACCAGCAGCAGCAGTGTCAGCCAGACCACCGGATAACTTTCCCACACCATCTGCAGGGAATCCCCACGGTTGGTCAGGAAACGCAGCACGGAGCTGTTGAGACGCTCTTCCAGATAGCTGTAGTGGGCGAAGTCCGCGATGTAAACGAAACAGGCCACGGCGGAGGCCAGAGCCAGCCAGGCCACCGCCAGTTTGCGGGCCAGCTGTCCGCGGCGCAGACCGAGCAGGCCCGGCAGCAGGCTGAGAATGGCCACCGGCAGAACAATCAGCAGGGCCAAACGCAAGTCGAAGCGGACGCCAATGCCGAAGGCATGCCAGAGTTCTTGCGAAGGCAGTTCCAGGCCGGAAAGGAAAAACCAGAAGAACGCCCCTCTCAGTACCACGAAAACCAGGAAGAACGCGGCAACCAGGCTCAGGATCAATCGCACACGCGGCGAAAACAGCATACAGGCTCCACAATCAGATGCGGGTTATCGAAGTTCGACGGCGCTTACTTCACCACACGCAAACGCGGGCCCTTGTCGGGACCTTTGTCAGGACCATTGTCATCGGGACCGTCCTCGGGAGGATCCGGAGGTGGATCCATGGGCTCGAACGCCATGCCCTGGCCATTCTCCCGGGCGAAAATCGCGATCACCGCGCCCACCGGCACTCTGAGATGATGCGGCACGCCGCCGAAACGGGCAGAAAAGACGATCTCATCGTTGCCCGCCACGAACTGGGTCACGGCCCGGGGAGCCACGTTCAGTACGATCTGGCCATCCTTGACGAATTCCTGCGGCACTTCGGTGCCGGGATAGCCCGCGTCCACCGCCAGATGAGGGGTAAGACCGTTATCGCATATCCACTCATGAGTAGCGCGGATCAAATAGGGCCGGTTGGAGGTCATTTCGGACATAACAGCAGGGCTTTTCCGATGGATACGGCCGCGCTCCGGCGGCAAAAAAAGCCCGTGCGCGGGGCACGGGCCGGGGTTCACAGCGCCAGGCGCATTTCCCGCTCAGCCTCGGTCAGGCTGGCTTGGAAGCTGTCACGGTCGAACAAACGCTCGGCATAATCCAGCAACGGCTTGGCCTGCTTGGCGGGCAGGTCCACACCCAGAATGGGCAACCGCCACAAAATCGGCGCCACCACGCAATCCACCAGGGTGAACTCCTCGCTCATGAAGAACGGCAGCTCATTGAAGATCGGCGCGGTGGCGATCATTCCTTCGCGCAGTTCCTTGCGGCGCTTGTTCAAAGCGGCGTCTTTCTCCTCGCCCAGCACCAGGGCGTCCACATGGCCGCACCAGTCACGCTCGATACGGTGCACCAGCAGACGGCTCTGCGCCCGCGCCACCGGATACACCGGCAGCAACGGCGGGTGCGGGAAGCGCTCGTCCAGATACTCCATGATCACCGTGGACTGATACAGGGTCAGTTCACGGTCCACCAGGGTCGGGACCTCGTTATACGGATTCAGGGCCGCCAGATCTTCCGGTTTGTCCCGGCTGTCCACGTCCACGATATCCACGGTTACGCCCTTCTCCGCCAGGACGATACGCACCCGGTGGCTGTAGTGATCGTCCGGGGAAGAGAAGAAAGTCATTGAGGAACGTTTGGTCACCACGCCCATGGTCGAGTCATCTCCAAGCATCATCTAATAACACAAACAGGGTAGCCGCTTGCGCGGTTACCCTGTTGCTGGCTGGATCGACGTTCGTGGATCAGTGAACGTCTTTCCAGTATTCCTTCTTCAGCAGGTACGCCGGTACGAGAAGGATAGCAAGGAACACGAGCACGTAAACACCAATCCGCTCACGGGTGGGCGCAATCGGCTCCGCCGCGTAAGTGAGGAAGTTGGTGATATCGCCCATGGCGGCCTTGAATTCCTCTTCATCCACGGCTTCCTGCATACCGGCCATCACATGCGGCATGCCGACGTTCGGGAACACCTTGTTGTTGTAGCCGAACGGACGGGATTCGTCCTCATAGAAGCCGATCAGGTAGGAGTACAGCCAATCCGGGTCCCGCAGGCGCGCTTCCAGGGTCAGATCCGGCGGCGCGGTCCCGAACCACTTCTTGGCATCGTCCTTATCCATGGCGTTCTGCATCGGATCACCAATCTTATCACTGGTGAAGTTCATATACTTCAGTACCAGCTCATCCGGGATGCCCAGGTCATCGGCCATACGGCCATAACGCAAGTATTCCAGGCTATGACAACCCATGCAGTAGTTCACGAACAGCTTGGCACCGTTCTGCAGGCTCACTTTGTCCTGCAGATTGACCGGAGCCTTCTCATACTCAGCGTCATGACCACCGGCGGCCACGGCCAATACCGGCAAACAGCTGAACAAAATGGCGGCAAAAAACTTCTTCATCAGTGACCCCCCGTGACGCGCTCAGGTACCGGCTTGGATTTCTCGAATCGATGGCCGAATGGCAGTATCACGATGAAGAACAGGAAGTAATACACCGTGCCGATCTGCGCCACGGTCTTCGCCAGACCAGTGGCCGGCTGGGTCCCGAGATAGCCGAGAATCAGGAAGTCCACCACGAACAGCGCCAGGGTGATCTTGCTCAGCAGCCCTTTGTAACGGATGGACTTGACCGGATGGCGGTCCAGCCAGGGCAGCAGGAACAGGATGGCGATGGCACCGCCCATGGCGATCAGCCCCCAGGCCTTGGAGGAGATAAACCAGTCAATGGTGGTGGCACGCAGCATCGCGTAATAGGGGCCGTAGTACCACACCGGAGCGATGTGATCCGGGGTCTTCAGCGGATCCGCCGGCGCGAAGTTGGGCTTCTCGATCAGGTAGCCGCCGCCAGTGGGGAAGTAGAAGATCACCACCGCGAACACCATCATGAAGATGATGACGCCGGGCAGGTCCTTGACGGTGTAGTAAGGGTGGAACGGGATACCGTCTTTGGGAATGCCGTTCTCGTCCTTGTTCTTCTTGATTTCCACGCCATCCGGGTTATTGGAGCCCACTTCATGCAGCGCCAGGATATGCAGGAAAACCAGCGCCACCAGCACCAGCGGAATCGCCACCACGTGCAGGGCGAAGAACTTGTTCACGGTGGCGGTGGACAGCAGGTAGTCACCACGCACCCAGGTGGTCAGGGCCTCACCGATTTCCTTGGCGTCATTGGCGTCGATGAACGGAAGCACGTCGAACGGAATCGCGCCGGCCAGGGAGATGATCACCTGGGCGCCCCAGTAGGACATGTTCCCCCAGGGCAGCACATAGCCAAGGAAACCTTCGGCCATCAGCGCCACATAGATAAGCATGCCGAAAATCCACACCAGTTCCCGCGGCGGCTTGTAGGAGCCGTACATCAAACCACGGAACATGTGGATGTAAACCACGGCGAAGAAGGCGGAAGCGCCGACCGCGTGCATATAGCGGATCAGCCAGCCCCACTGCACGTCGCGCATGATGTACTCGACGGACTCGAAGCCCTGGCTGGGGGAGAAGAACATGGTCAACCAGATGCCGGTAAGCAGCTGGTTCACCAGTACCACCATGGAGAGCACCCCAAAGTAGTACCAGAAGTTGAAGTTCTTCGGAGCGTAGTACTCCGACATGTGCTTCTTGTAGGTGTTAACGACGGGAAGACGCGCGTCCACCCAGTCGATCAAGCCATTCACCACTCTCATGCCTGAGTCTCCCCTTCTTCAGAGCCGACGATGATCACGGACTCGCTCAGATAAGAGTGCGGCGGAACCACCAGGTTGGTGGGAGCCGGCACGCCTTGGTAAACACGTCCCGCCAGATCGAACATGGAGCCGTGGCAGGGACAGAAAAAGCCGCCATGATCCAGTTGCACGGTGGGCTCTTGTTCATACAGGGGGGAGCAACCGAGGTGGGTACAGGTGCCGATCAGCACCAGATATTCTTTCTTGATGGAGCGCCACTGATTCTTGGCGTACGGCGGCTGCTGATCTTCCTCGGAATTGGGGTCGCGCAGCGAACCCTCGATCTGGGACAGGCCTTCGAGCATCTTGTCGGTGCGATTCACTACCCACACCGGCTGCCCGCGCCATTCCTGTACCACCCGCTGGCCCAATTCCAACTTGCTGATATCGACCTGGACCGGGGCGCCGGCGTTCTCCGCCTTGGCGCTAGGCAGCCAGGATTTCACGAAAGGAACCGCCAGACCCACCGCACCTGCTGCCCCGATCGCCGATGTCAGGCCGATCAGAAAGGTACGGCGGCTGGTATTTACGCCGTCATTGCTCATTGAGATCTTCTCCCCTGGAGCCTGTTTTCATCTGTCTTTTCCATCGTTCGCCGCGTTGCTCTTCCGGTGGATGCCAGGCTTCACATCCACACCCGGATCTGTGCCAGGAATGTCGAGCCACGCCAGCCACACCACCAGGGCATGGCACACACCAATGCTATGTCAGGCAGGGGCGGAAGGCCCGGACCCGGACGAACAAGGGTGTGAGAAACGGCAACACCGAACCGGTTTGTTATTTAAATCCCGCAGGACGAATGATGCCGACAACGGCGGATCAAATCGAACGAAAGCGGGCTCCGTCGGAGCGCAGGAGTGACCCAGATCAGGCAAAGATGTCCCGGACCGGGACGAGAGGTCAGAGCTCACGCTTCAGGCGGAGTAAGGCGGCCGAAATGGTAAAGAAAAAACCCACATCTTACAACCGGTTATTCCGGGGAGAGACGCCCGGTAAACCCCTGATTTGAACGCAAAAAAGCCCGGCAATGCCGGGCTTTTCGCAAGCGTGAGCGGTATTCGGTGGTGCCGATTAACGCTTGGAGTACTGCGGACGCTTACGCGCTTTGTGCAGACCCACTTTCTTACGCTCGACTTCACGGGCGTCACGGGTGACGTAGCCGGCACGACGCAGCGCGCCGCGCATTTCACCATCGTACTCCATCAGAGCACGGGTGATGCCGTGACGAATGGCACCGGCCTGGCCGTTGTTGCCACCGCCTTTCACGGTCACGTAGACGTCGAAACGGTCAGTCATGTTCACCAGTTCCAGCGGCTGGCGCACCACCATCCGGTTGGTCTCGCGACCGAAGAACTGATCCAGCGGGCGACCGTTAACGGTGATATTACCGCTACCGGGGCGCAGGAAAACGCGTGCGGCGGCGGTTTTACGACGACCGGTTCCGTAATCGGCGTTTGCAGTTGCCATCGACTAACCCCTTAGATTTCCAGCTGCTGCGGCTGCTGAGCAGCATGAGGATGCTCGGCGCCGGCGTAGACTTTGAGTTTGCTGAACATGGCGCGACCCAGCGGAGTACGCGGCAGCATGCCCTTCACGGCCTTCTCGATAACCAGCTGCGGCTTGCTGCCGATCAGGGTTTCGAAGTTGGCTTCCTTGATGCCGCCCGGATAGCCGGTATGACGATAGTACATCTTGTTACTGGCTTTTTTGCCGGTAACCGCCACTTTCTCGGCGTTGATCACCACGATATAGTCGCCGGTGTCCACATGCGGAGTGAATTCCGGCTTGTGTTTACCGCGCAGACGACTGGCGATTTCTGTAGCCAGCCGACCCAGCGTTTTGCCGGAGGCGTCTACCACATACCAGTCGCGCTTTACGCTTTCCGGTTTCGCGCTGAAGGTCTTCATGGGAGTCTTCCCTAAAAATTTGTGCCCTAAATTCAGATGCTTACGGGTTCCGAGAACCCGCCGGCGTTAAGCCCGCCGGGCAAGAGGGCACGAATTGTACTGAAGCGCCCGGGTAAAGACAAGCACGGAAAACGGGAAATTGTTGGGTATAGTCAGCTGACTCGTTCTTGCCTGAAAAGACACCTGAAAAGCCGCCCGGACAGACCCGGACAGATTAAGGAGCCACCATGGAATACCGCTCTCTCGGCCATACCGAGTTGAAAGTCAGCAGCCTGTGCCTGGGCACCATGACCTGGGGCAACCAGAACACCGCCGAGGACGGCTTCGCGCAGATGGATCTGGCCCTCGAACAGGGGGTCAATTTCTTCGATACGGCGGAAATGTACGCGGTTCCGGCCAGCCCGGAAACCTCTTTCCGCACCGAAACCATCATCGGCGAATGGTTCGCCCGCACCGGCAATCGCGACAAGGTGGTGCTGGCCACCAAGGCCGCCGGCCCCGGCGATTACGTCAAACATATCCGCGGCGGCCCGCGCCTGAGCCCGGCAAGCTTGCAAGAGGCCGTGGAAGGCAGCCTCAAGCGCCTGCGGACCGATGTTATCGATGTCTATCAACTGCACTGGCCGGAGCGCCCCACCAACTATTTCGGCCGTCTCGGCTACAAGCATCGCAAGGACGATCAGGCGGTGCCGATCGCGGAAACCGTGGCCGGCCTGAAGGCACTGGTGGATTCCGGCAAGATCCGCCACTGGGGCCTGTCCAATGAAACCCCCTGGGGCACCATGACCTTCCTCCGCGAAGCGGAAAGGATCGGCCTGGAGCGTCCGGTATCGATCCAGAACCCCTATTCCCTGCTCAACCGCAGCTTCGAAGTGGGCCTGGCCGAGGTAGCGCACCGTGAAGGCGTTGGCCTGCTCGCCTACTCCCCACTGGCCTTCGGCCTGCTCAGCGGCAAATACCGTCACGGCCAGCAGCCGGAAAAAGCCCGGCTGACGCTGTTCAAGCACTTCTCCCGCTACACCAATGACCAGTCCATCGCCGCCACCGAGGCTTATTGTCAGTTGGCGGAGCAACACGGAATCAGCCCCACCCAACTGGCGCTGCAGTTCGTCACCACCCGGCCCTTCGTCACCAGCAACATCATCGGCGCCACCACCCTGGAGCAGCTCCGGGAGAACCTGGACAGCGTCAACCTGAACTGGAATGACGAGTTGGAAAAGGAGATCGAAGCAATTCATACCCGCTTCCCTTATCCGGCGCCCTGACGCGCGAACTGCGCTCGGGCAATTCGCAAAGCGAGAACCACGAAGCTACTGTAGGAGCCAGCCCTGCTGGCGAATGCTCCCACCATTCGGGAACGATTCATTCGCCAGCAGGACCGGCTCCCACAGCGGCCTGGTAGCTACCCCCGGCACATGTTTCCCACCCCCCTCTTGACGACATCCCGGTTATCGGCGCAATGTTAACACCGTTAACACAGCATCGGGATCAGCATGTCCTCCACCTATCACCACGGCGATCTGTACCGTCAGGCGCTGGAACAGGCACAGGCCCTCCTTCACGAGGAAGGCGCGGCGGCGGTCACTTTACGTGCCCTGGCGCGCCGCCTGCGGGTGACCGCGCCGGCGCTGTACCGGCATTTTCGCAACCGTGACAGTCTGCTGGCCGCCCTTGCCGAGCACGGTTTCCTGGAGCTGCGCCGGCAACTGCTGGCGGTTCGGCGGGATGACGCCCTGGAGCGGCTCACCGGCATCGGCCAGGCCTACATCGCCTTTGCTCAGGCCCAACCCAATCTGTACCGGCTGATGTTCGGCGGCCAATTGCTGCCGCGCGGCGCCCATCCGGACCTGGACGCCGCTGGCCTGGGCGCCTTCGCCGTATTGCAGCAAAGCATTGATGACGCTCTCGACGCCGGCTACCTGAATGGCCAGCCGGCCGGCCCGCTGACCGCCGCCGCCTGGTCCCTGGTGCACGGTTTCGCCGAACTGACCATTGATGGCCACCTGCCCGACGAACAGCAGGCACCAGGCCTGGCGGCGCTGGTCACCCGGCTGCTGCTGCCCGGCGGCCCGCCTTCCCACCATGACAACACCCTCTGAGGAGCCCACCATGCCCAGCCCCAGCACACTGCGAATAGGCCGACGCTACCGCGCCAACCGCCTGCAAGGCCCCTATGATGTTCTGGTCATCGGTTCCGGCATCGGCGGGCTCAGCGCCGCCGCCTGTCTGAGCAAGCTCGGCAAGAAGGTGGCGGTGTTCGAGCAGCATTACACCGCCGGCGGCTTTACCCATGCCTACGAGCGCAACGGCTACGAGTGGGACGTCGGCGTTCACTACATCGGCGACGTGGGCAAGGATCACACCCTGGCGAAACGGCTGTTCGACCATATCAGTGACGGCCAATTGAAATGGGCGCCGATGGCCCCCTGCTACGACCGCATCCACCTTGGCGACCGGCAGTACGATCTGATGGCCGGTCCCAAGGCCTTCGTCGAGACCTTGAAACAAGCCTTCCCCAACGACCACGCCGCCATAGACCGCTATATGGCGCTCACCGCCAAGGCCGCTACCGCGATCCAGGTACTGACCACCGCCAAGGTGCTGCCCGGCGCCGCCGGTAAACTGCTGGCCAAGGGGCTGAGTCTCACCGGGGCCGGCAAGCTGAACCGGCCCACCGCCGAAGTGCTGGGTGAGCTGACCGACAATCACGAGCTGATCGCGGTGCTCACCGGCCAGTGGGGCGACAACGGCCTGCCACCGGAACAGTCCAGCTTTCTGATCCACGCCATCATCGCCCGCCATTATCTGTACGGCGGTTTCTATCCGGTGGGCGGCGCCTCGGCCATGGCCACAACCATTATCCCGGTGATCCAGCAAGGCGGCGGCGACGTCTTCACCTATGCCGACGTGCGGGAGATCGTCATCGAGAACGGTCGCGCCACCGGTCTGAGGCTGGCGGACGATAATGTGGTTTCCGCGCCGGTGATCATCAGCGACGCCGGTGTCTTCAACACCTTCCAGAACCTGTTGCCGGATGCCTGCCCGCAACGCCAGGGCTACCTGGACCGGCTGACCCGGGTGCAGCGTTCCATGGCCAGCGCCTGCCTGTACGTGGGTCTGAACGCGGACGCCGCCAGCCTGGGACTGCCGAAAACCAATTTCTGGATTTACCCGGACAGCGACTATCAACGGCAACTGGAGCAAGCCCTGGCGGCCCCCGATGAGCACGATATTCCGCTGACCTATATTTCCTTTCCCAGCGCCAAGGACCCCAGCTTCAGCGAACGCTATCCGGGCCGCGCCACCATCGAGATCGTCGCCGCCGCCCCCTACGAATGGTTCCAGGCCTGGGATGGCACGCCCTGGGGCAAACGGGGGGACGATTACGACGCGCTCAAGGAAGCATTCTCCCAGCGGCTGCTGGAAAAACTGTTCGAGAAAATGCCGCACCTGCGGGAGCACCTCGATTACTACGAGCTGTCCACTCCGCTTTCCACCGCCTATTTTTGCCGCTACCCCAGCGGTGAGATTTATGGCCTGAACCATGATCCGAACCGGTTCGAGCAACAATGGCTGCGCCCCAAGACCACCATTCCCGGCCTCTATCTCACCGGCCAGGACGTGCTTACCTGCGGCGTCGCCGGCGCCATGATCGCCGGGCTGGTCACCGCCATTTCGGTGGGCGGCGTGCGCGCCCTGCCGTTGGCCAAGGCCATGTTCGCGGGCTGACTATTCATGGAGTAATCATGGTTCGTTTCTGGCTGGCGCTGTTGCTGTTGTCCCCCTGGCTGCTGTGGCAGGCGAAACGCACTCGGGCGACCACCCCTCGCCTGCCGGAGGCGGGCGGCGCCCCCAGCGGCCAAAGCGGAGAGGCCGGACCGGCGCTACGGCTGCTGGTGGTGGGAGAGTCCACCGCCGCCGGCGTCGGTGTTGGTGACCATCAACAAGGCCTAGCGGCGCATTTGGCCGCGCAATTGAGCCGGCGCCATGGCCGCACCGTGTTGTGGCGAACCGTGGGCGTCAACGGCATTCGCGCCGCCGCGCTGATCGGGCAGCTGCCCAGGGTGCCGGAGACGGATGTAGTGATAATCAGCCTCGGCGTCAACGACACCACCGGCCTGACCCGGCGCCGCGGCTATCGCCACGCATTGACGGAGCTGATCGCCGAACTACGGCGGGACAAAGCCGAGCTACCGGTTTATCTGCTGGCGGTGCCTCCGATGCAGCGTTTCACCGCTCTGCCCCGGCCGTTACGAGACCTGCTGGGTTGGCGTGCACGGGGGTTGGATCAAGTGCAGCAAGAGCTCGCCCGCGCGCTGGCCGGCGTACACCACCTGGCTTATCCACCCGTTGAAGGCAAGGATCTGCTGGCCGAGGACGGTTATCACCCGTCCGAACAAGGCTATGCGTTTATCGCTCGAACGGTGGCGAACAACATCAACGTGCCCTAGGGCCTGTTCACCCTATTTCCATCGCGCCTGTTGCGACTAAAACGTCACCAATCCAGGCACGAGGAGAGAAGTTTGGTCATTCCAAATGAGTAACCGACAACGACGCTGGAGGTAAAAAGGGTGAACAGGCCCTAGCCCCCGTTACCGTAAAACGCCGCGTCCGGCAGACTTTGGATCGCCAGCCGGGAGCTGCGGATGTGCAGGCGGGTACAGCGCTCCGCTCGCTTCGGATTGCCGGCCAAAATCGCCTCCCCCATGATCTGATACTCGCGGAAGCGGCGCGGCGGGTTGGTGAACTGGTCGTAGGACTGAAACTGCTGGCGCAGCAGCTGCACCATGGTCGCCGGTAGCATACGCGGTAATTCCCGATTGCCGCCGATGTCGATCATCACACCGTAAAAGCGGTCCCGTTGCTCCAGATAGGCGAAACTCAACCCACGCCGGCGGTGAGCCAGCAGTTCGTCAAAAACTTCTTCAAAACGCTGGCGATGATCGGCCTGGTCGATGCGCTGGGCCGCCAGCCGCGCCGCCAGCCCCAGCAATACCTCGATGTTCTGCAACAGGTCGCGTACTTCATCCCGGCTCAGCGAGCGGATATAGGCGCCCTTGTGCCGGGTCAGCGTAATGATCCGTTCCGCCGCCAGCCGCTTCAGCGCCTCCCGCACCGGTCCCCGGCTCACCCCCAGCTCGCGGGTCAGATCCGCTTCCACCAGCCTCTGCCCCGGCACATAACGGCCGCTGCCAATGCCTTTGCAAATGGCCTGGATCACCGCATCCGGTGAACTCAGCGGCGGCGTGACCGGCGGGGTGGCGTCTTCGGCTCTGCGCATGGGGAACGGTCCTTGATCATCGTTTTTAGGGGCCGGAGCAGGCTGGCAGCGCATTTTAATGAGGCCTCGCCCGGCACGCATCCTCGAATTATGTTAGCAATATTGTCCTACGATATTGACCCACAATAGTCCATGGGCTAGTTTCAGACAAACGCAACACCTCACTACCCGCCGCGCGCCGTCGACGCCCGGCATATAAACACAACAACCATTTGAGGAGGCACACCATGCCACGTTGGATCACCACGGCAGCGGCCATCACCGCTCTGGGCGTCATCGCTCCCGCGGTTCAGGCCGAACCCCTGAAAATCGCCATCATCGAATCCCTGTCCGGCCCGCAAACCTCCACCGGCCGCCTGATCGCCACCGCCGCTGAGTATGTGATCGATCAGACCAACGCCAACGGCGGTTTCAATGGCGAACCCATCCAGGTGAAAGAGTACGACAACGCCGGCGACACCTCCGGCGCCGCCACCAAGTTCCGCGAAGCCGCCGCCGACGGCGCTCACGTCATTATTCAGGGCGCTTCCTCGGCGATTGGCGGCCAGGTCACCGAAGACGTGCGCAAGCACAATATCCGTAACCCCGACAATCCGATCATCTATATCAATGTCGGTGCCGAGGCCATGGAGCTGCGCGGCAAGAAGTGTCATTTCCACGCCTTCCACTTCACCACCACGGCGCCCTATCGCACCGTCCCGCTGATGCAGGTCATGTCCGAACAGGGCGATCTGGGCAAGCGCGTTTATTCCATCAACCAGAACTACTCCTGGGGCCGCGACATGGAGGCCGCCATCGTCGACAACGCGGACCGGTTTGATTACCAGGTGGTGGACAAGGTGCTCCACGAGGTGAACCGGATCCAGGACTTCTCCCCGTTCGTGGCCCGCATCAAATCGGAAAATCCGGATTCCGTGATCACCGGCAACTGGTCCAATGACCTGCTGCTGCTGATGAAGGCGGTGGGCGACGCCAACCTGGATATCACCTTCGGCACCATCTTCATGGACCAGCCCGGCAATGTGGCCAACGCCGGTGATGTGGCCGAGGGCCATTACGTGGCCCACAGCAGCAACATAGAACTGCTCGACGAGGCCGGCACCGAAGCCTACAAGAAAGCCACCGGTCACTATCCGGTGTTCATCGAACCGACCACTCTGAACGGCGTCGGGCTGTTCGCGGAAGCCCTGAAAAAAGTGAATTTCGACGGCGGCGATATCGACGTCAACGAAATTGCCTTGGCGATGGAAAACACCACCTTCGATAACGGTCTGGGCGGCATGCATGTCCGCAAGGCGGATCATCAGGCGGTGATCCCCATCGTGGTGTCCCAGGTGGCCAGCGGCGTCAAGTACCCGGTGGACGGCACCGAACTGGGCTTCAAGCCGATCAAAACCGTGGCCGGCGAGGACGCCATCTATCCGGCCCAGGACAGCTGCCGCATGCGGCGCCCGAAATAACCCATCCCGCTTTGATTCCGCGGCCGCGCCTCCCCGGGAGCCGGCCGCCATACTGATAACAACATCGGGAGAGACGCATGGAGTTCTTGATCGTCTCCACGCTGAACGGCGTTATCTACGGCATGCTCCTGTTCATGGTGTCCGCCGGGTTGACGTTGATTTTCGGCATGATGGGCGTGCTCAACTTCGCCCACGCTTCGTTCTACATGTTGGGCGCCTACTTCGCCTACACCCTTTCCGGCCTGTTCAATTTCTGGGTGGGGCTGATCGTCGCCCCGCTATTGGTGGCCATCATCGGCATGTTCATCGAGCGTTACATGCTGCGCCGGGTGCATGCCCATGGCCACGCCCACGAGCTGCTGCTGACCTTCGGCCTGGTGTTCATCTTCGAGGAGTTGATCAAGCTGTTTTACGGCGACTTCCCGGTGAATTATCAGCGTCCGGACTACCTCAATTTCGCCATTTTCAATCTGTTCGGTACCGACTATCCGTTCTATCGCGTGTTCATCGGCCTGGTGGCGCTGTTGATGTTCATCGTGCTGTTCGTGCTACTGACCCGCACCCGCGTGGGCATGGTGGTGCGTGCCGCCGAACGCCTGCCGGACACCGCGCGGGCGCTGGGGCATAACGTGCCCATGGTGTTCCTCGGCGTGTTCGGCGCCGGCGCGGCCCTGGCCGGCTTGTCCGGCGCGGTGGCCGGCGCGTTCTTTCCCACCAATCCGAACATGGCCCTGGAGCTGGGCGTGATCGTTTTCGTGGTGGTGGTGGTCGGCGGGCTCGGGTCCCTGGCCGGCTCGCTGATCGCCTCATTGCTGATCGGCGTGTTCAGTTCCTTCGCGGTGGGCCTGGACTGGTCGCTGGCTTCACTGTTCAGCCTGATCGGCCTGGAAGACTGGGCCAACAGTCTGGGCGGCCTGGTGACCATGCCGCTGTCCTCGATTTCCGCCACCGTTCCCTTCCTGTTGATGCTCATCGTGCTGCTGGTGCGTCCAGCCGGCCTGATGGGTTCAAAGAATTGAGGAGGCCACGATGCGATACGCCCTGATTGCCATCCTGGCCCTGCTGGCGCTGCTGATCATCGCGCCGCCCCTGCTCGGCACCGGCTGGCAGTACGCTCTGATCAACGCCTTGATCGCCGCCCTGTTCGCCGCGGCCTTCAATCTTCTGGTGGGCCAGGGAGGCATGTTGTCCTTCGGTCACGCCGCCTATTTTGGTGTCGGCGCCTTCACCGTGATCCATCTGATGCAGTCGGTGGAATACGGGGATATCCCCTTCCCCACCGTGCTGCTGCCGCTGGCCGGTGCCGCCGTCAGCCTGCTGTGCGGCGCCCTGGCCGGCTTCTTCGCCACCATGCGTTCCGGCGTCTATTTCGCGCTGGTGACCCTGGCTCTGGCGGAACTGCTGCACTCCCTGGCGCCGCACTGGGATGAAATGTTCGGCGGCGAAGCCGGATTATCGTCCATGCGCATGCCCTCGCTCGGCTTCACTTTCGGCTCCACGCTGGAGGTGTATTACCTGACGCTGTCCTGGGTGGTGATCTGCATCGGCCTGCTCTACGCCTACACCCGCACGCCTTTCGGACGGCTCACCCTGGCATTACGCGACAACGAGCAGCGCATCCGCTTCATGGGCTTCAACGCCCACGGCACCAAGATCGTGGTATTCGCCATCTCCGCCATGTTCTCCGGTGTCGCCGGCAGCCTCATGGCAATCTCCAACGAAACCGCCAACTACAGTGTGTTCAGCACCCAGGTCTCGGCCCTGGTGGTGCTGCATACCTTCGTTGGCGGTTCCACCATCTTCTTTGGTCCGATCGTCGGCGCTTGCGTGCTGTCACTGTTCACTTTCGTGGTCTCGGGCGTCACCCACTCGTGGATGCTCTATCAGGGCATCATCTTCGTGCTGGTCATGCTGTTCGCGCCCAAGGGCATCGGCGGCGTCATCCAGGCTCACATCGAACAACGTCATGCCTTGCCCTGGAAGCGGCTGGCCACCCCGTACGCGCTCGCCACCCTGGCCGGCTTGATGGTCGCCTGCGCCACCGTGTTCGTGGTGCAGAGTCTGGAAATCGTGCTGTCCCGGGAGTACGCGGCGGCGGTGGCCCGCACCGGCGAATATGCGCCGTACACGGTGTTCGCCCGGGAATGGCAGGTGTTCCATCCCTTCACGTGGCTGTTCCCGGTGCTGTTGCTGGTGCCCGGTCTGTACCTGCTGCGTCGCGCCTTCGCCCGCATCCAAACGTTATGGGATAAGGACGACGACGATGACAACGGCGACATCGCCGCCGCCCCGCGGGAACTGATGGAAGGAGGCCACTGATGGACACCTCAATGCAGCCCGACGTCCTGGTTATCGACGACTTGCAAAAACACTTCGGCGGCCTGGAAATCATGCGCGGCGTGGACCTCACGATTAAGCAAGGTGAACGTCACGCCCTGGTCGGCCCCAACGGCGCCGGCAAATCCACCTTGTTCAACCTGATTTCCGGCGAGCATCGACCCAGCGGCGGGCGGATCTATCTGCGCGGCCAGCGCATCAGCGGTCTGAAACCGGAACAGATCAGCCGTCGCGGTCTGACCCGGTCGTTTCAGATCACCAATGTGTTCAGCCGCATGAGCGCGTTTGAAAACATCCGCATCGGCGTCATGGCCCGGCACGGCATTCGCTTCAACCTGTATCGGCGAATCAAACCGATGCGCGCCATCAATGACGAAGCCCATGCTCTGCTGCAACAAGTGCGCCTGGACCACCGCGCCGACAACCTGGCTTCGGACCTTACCTACTCGGAGCAACGGGCGCTGGAGATCGGCATGACCCTGGCCACCGGCGCGGAAGTGATCTTGTTGGACGAACCCACCGCCGGCATGTCCCGGGACGAAACCGCCTACATGGTGGAGTTGATCCGCCAGGTCACCGAAGGCAAGACGTTGATGATGGTGGAGCACGATATGAGCGTGGTGTTTGGTTTATGCGACCGCATCTCGGTGCTGGTCTACGGCCGCATTCTCGCCACCGGCAGTCCCGAGGAGATTCGCTCTAATCAGGAGGTGCAAAGCGCCTACCTGGGCGAGGAGGAGGAACACTGATGCTGTTGGACATCGACCATCTGCACGCCTATTACGGCAAGAGCCATATTCTGCACGGCGTGCGTTTCACCATGCCGGAACCGCGCATCGTTGCCTTGCTGGGGCGCAACGGCGCCGGCCGCTCCACCACCTTGAAAGCGATGATGGGTCTGGTGCCTCCCAGCCAGGGCAAGGTGGCACTCAACGGCGAGGATCTGGCCGGCCGTCCGGCCCATGTCATCGCCCGGCGCGGCCTGGGTTACGTACCGGAAGAACGTCAGGTCTTCCCCAACCTCACCGTGGAAGAAAACCTGATGATGGGCATGCAGACCGGCGCCGAGGGCGCCCCTCGCTGGCAGGCGGAGGATATGTACCAGTACTTCCCCCGCCTGCGTGAACGCCGCAATCAGAAAGCCGGCTACATGTCCGGCGGCGAACAGCAAATGCTCACCATCTGCCGTTCACTGCTCGGCAATCCACTGGTGCTGCTGGTGGATGAACCCACCGAAGGACTGGCGCCAATGATCGTGCAAGTGGTCATGGACGTGATCCGTGACATTCACCAGCGCGGCGTGGGTGTGTTGCTGGTGGAACAGAAGATGACCATGGCCTTGCGCGTGGCCAGCCATGTACTGGTGATGGGACACGGCCAGATCGTCTTCACCGGTTCCACCGCCGACATGCAGGCGCGGGATGACATTCGCCGCGACTGGTTGGAAGTGGCGTGAGGAGAGCAGCGTGAACCATCCCACCAATCGCTTCGACATGCATTACGAAACGCACTTCGGCGGCCGTGTCATTCGCTGCTTCCAGCAGCGGCCCGTCTCGGTGCAAGCCATGCTGCAATCCGCCCTGGAACGCAATCCCGAAGGCGATGCCTTCGTGGTCGAGGGCGAACGCGTCAGCTACCGCCAACTGGCACGGCGGGCCTCGCGGGTCGCCGCCGCCTTCCATGAACTTGGCGTGCGTCCCGGGGACCGGGTGGCGCTGGTGCTGCGCAACGGCCCGGCGTTGATGTACGGCCTTTATGGCGCGCTCTGGCTCGGCGCCATCGCGGTCCCTCTGAACGCCCGTGAACAAGGCGCCGGGCTCGGCTATATTTTTTCCGATTGCGCGCCCAAAGTGGCTATCGCCGAAGCCGACCTGGTGCAGCGGCTGCACGACGGCGGCGCCACCAAAGATCTGGTCGCACTGTTCGCGGCGGGAGGCGACGCCGAAGGAGCCCGCCCCTTCGAGGATTTGCTCGGAGGCGCCGACACCAGGCTGCCGCTGGCCTGCCCCGGGCAGGAAGACACCGCCGTTCTACTCTACACCTCCGGCACCACCGGCCGCCCCAAGGGCGCCATGCAGACCCATCTCAATATCGCTCATACCGTCAAACTGTGGGAAAAATCCATGGATCTGCGCTTCGCCGAGCGCTCCGTCCTGGCCGTTCCCGGCAGCCACGTCACTGGTTTGATGGGCATCATCTTCACCATGGCACACATGGCCGGCTGCACTCTGATCATGCCGCAATTCGACGCCGCCGAATTCAATCAACTGGTCGCCGATGAAAGCGCCACCAGCACCATCATGGTTCCTGCCATGTACAAGCTATGCCTGATGCGCGCCAACTTCGACACGCTTGATCTGAGCAGCTGGCGGGTCGGTGCATTCGGCGGCGCCCCCATGCCGGAATCGACCATCGTCGAGTTTGGCCAGCGGCTGCCACACCTGCAGTTAATGAATGCCTACGGCGCCACGGAAACCTGCACCGCCGTCACCGCCATGCCACCGGAAACACAGCTGGAGCACCTGGACAGCATCGGACAGGTACTGGATGGCGTGGACATCCGCATCATGGACGAACAGGGCCAGGAGTGCCCGGCGGGGGAGTCCGGGGAGTTATGGATCTCCGGGCCGGTGGTGATTCCCGGCTACTGGCAGGATGCGGAACGCACCGCGCAGAATTTCGTCGGCGGCTACTGGCGCTCCGGCGACATCGGCGATATCAGCACCGATGGCTATGTACGCATCTTTGATCGCAAGAAGGACATGATTATTCGCGGCGGTTACAACATCTACTGCATCGAAGTGGAAAACGCCATCGCCTATCACCCGGCCGTGGCCGAGTGCGCGGTGATCGGCGTGCCGGATCCGGTGCTCGGCGAAAAAATTCTGGCGGTGGTCAGCAGTCAGGACAGCGACCTTGACGCGGACACGCTCCGCCATTTCTGCGCCGAACGCCTGGCCGACTACAAAGTCCTCGATTTTGTTCATCTGCAACGGGAGCCGCTACCGCGCAACGCCAACGGCAAAGTGATGAAGACCACCTTGCGCGACCGCCTCGCCCACCCTGAAACCGAACCCTGTTGAGAACCACCATGGATTTCGCCTACCCGGAAAAAACACAAACCCTGATCGCCCAGCTCAATGCGTTCATGGACGAGCATATCTATCCCAACGAAGCCCGCTATGAAGAGGAGCTGACCGCCGGCAACTACTGGCCGGAAGTGATTGAGGAATTGAAACCGAAAGCCCGCGCCGCTGGCCTGTGGAACCTGTTTCTGCCGGAATCGGAATACGGCGCCGGACTCACCAATCTGGAATACGCCCCCCTGTGCGAAATCATGGGGCGGGTAATGTGGGCGCCGGAAGTGTTCAACTGCTCGGCACCGGACACCGGCAATATGGAAGTGCTGGCCCGCTACGGTACCCCGGAGCAGCAAAAACAATGGCTGCAGCCGCTGCTCGACGGCGAGATCCGCTCCTGCTTCGCCATGACCGAACCGGACGTGGCCTCCTCCGACGCCACCAACATCCAAAGCGCCATCGTGCGTGACGGTGACGACTACGTCATCAACGGGCGCAAATGGTTTTCTTCCGGATCGCCGGACGAGCGCTGCAAGATTTTCATCTTCATGGGCAAGACCGACCCGGACAACCCCAACCGGCACAAACAGCAATCCATGATTCTGGTGCCCCGGGATACCCCGGGCATTACCGTCGTCCGCCCGCTGCCCGTCTTCGGCTTTTCCGGCACGCCGGACGTCACCGGAGAAGTCCGTTTCGAAAACGTGCGCGTACCCGCCAGCAATATGCTGCTGGGCGAAGGCCGTGGTTTTGAAATCGCCCAGGGCCGCCTCGGCCCTGGCCGTATCCACCACTGCATGCGTCTGATCGGCCTGGCGGAACGGGCGCTGGAGAAAATGTGCAAACGCACCCAGGAACGGGTCGCCTTCGGCAAACCGGTGGCGGAACAAACCGTGACCCTGGAACGCATCGCCGAATCCCGCATCCTCATCGACCAGACCCGGCTGCTGGTTCTCAACGCCGCCCATATGATGGACACCGTCGGCAACAAAGTGGCGCGCAAGGAAATCGCCATGATCAAGGTGGCCGCCCCCAACATGGCCGCCCGTGTCATCGACTGGGCCATCCAGGCCCACGGCGGCGGCGGCGTCACCAACGACTTCGGCCTCGCCAAAGCCTACGCCAACGCGCGCATGCTGCGTCTGGCCGACGGCCCCGACGAAGTCCACCGCAACCAGATCGGGCGGCTGGAGTTGGCGCGGTATCGTTAATCAAACACCCCGTCTTACCGCTCTCACAAGATCGTCTTGTGGGAGCGGTCCAAGGGCAATGATACCGGCCTCAACTCATGCCTTCAGGATCCCCCCTCCCTCGCGCCCTGACTCACCCCCTGCTTCAAAGCAGACATCTTTATGACTATCAATAAACATGGCCTGCACTTCTCTCCCTGCCTACGCGGCAGCGAACGCTTCCGGGTCGTAGTAATGGCCGTTGCAGTCCCGGTCGTAGACGATGGGCGCGCCAAAGAAATCCCTGAGATATTCGAAATCCCGGGTGATGGTGTTGCGGGTTACCCCCAGTTCTTCGATCAGTCGCCGCATGGGTACGGGTTGCCGGGCACTGCGCAACAGACCGAGGATGCGGTAAAAGTCAGAGGTTTGCCAGCTCAAGCCACAATGCATCCGGGCTGATCGTCTCCGAACATCATCCGATAGCCGTTCCATGTATCCATGTACTCCCGGATCCGGCGAACCCTGTCTCCCTTCATTTCGAACACGAACATATAAGCGTTCTTATAGTGACGGCCGTTGACGAGAATCGCTGTCTGCATCTGTTCAAAAATAACCCGTTCCCCCTCCACAGTGACCGTGATGTGTTCGATGGCAATCCCGTTGTTGAAAAGCTTGGGCAGATCGTTCAGAAGGAAGTCGGCAATCGCATCTTGCCCGATCATATGATCGGTAACACCCAGTGCCACGGCGGTTGCATTATTGGGTGGAGCTATCCACTCGACATCCTCCGTCAGGACTTGACGGATCCGATCCCTATCACGCGACTTGAAAGCGGCCCATACATTGGCGGCGGCGGTTTTCGTATCCATTTGTGATTCCTCATACAAAGTGAGTTTCGGTTAAAAAAGACTCTGTGTTCCAGCTGCGCCATGACCCGGCGGCAAATCAGGGACGTTGAGCCTCTTCATGGGTGAGAAGCCACTGCTTGCGCCAAAGCCCGCCTCCATAACCGGTCAAATCGCCATTGGCACCGATGACGCGGTGGCAAGGGATGCGGATAGCGATCGGATTGGCACCGTTCGCGAGGCCGACCGCGCGGCTGGCCGAAGCTCTACCGATCTGCCTTGCCAGCTCGCCATAGCTGGTCGTCGCGCCAGTCGGAATGTCTTGCAGCGCCCGCCACACCTGTCGTTGAAAATCCGTGCCTCCGAGTTTGACGGGCAGCGCATGCAAAGCGTCTCCATCGCCAGAAAAATAAGCTTCGACCGCGCACGCAATGGCGCACGGCGCGGCGGCCGCAGAAATTGAATGTTTACCTGTCTGGCGGCGGAGAAGCCTATGCATTCGGTTCTCGAAATTTTCGAAGTCAAGCGCGCATAAACGTTCCTGATCGTCCCACAGAACCAAGATACCTCCGATCGGCGAGGATAGCCGGTCAAGCCGCAGCGGTGTCATCGCGTGCCTCTCATTCGTTCGTCCAAAGATGCAGGGCGCCATAAGCACGCCAGGGCCGCCAGCTTTCCGACATACGCTCAAGGTCCGCAGGCGCTGCATTCAGGCCCGCATTACGCGCGATGCGCGTCAACGCAGCGTTCGTATTCGGAAAAGCATCGCTTTCCTGCAGTGCACGCATAGCGATGTAGCCGGCCGTCCAGGGATCAATTCCCCGGATCGCGGTAAGGCGCACCACCACCTCCGGATAGGAGACGCTGCCTTCGAGAAGAGACGGCTCGTCGACCAAGGCTCTGGCGAACGCGACGATAGCTGCCGCGCACATCGTCGGAAACCCGCCATCGGTGACACCCATCTTCGCGAGACGATGGGCGGACGGAAAATAATGCGTAAGGCCCCCGGAAGGTTTATCAACCTGTGCGCCATATCTTTTCGCCAGCCTGCCGGCCAGAGCTGACGCAGCGGGGGCACTGATCTGCTGACCCAATATTGCACGCACTCCCAGTTCGAAACCTTCCCACGCTCCAGGCAATCTCAACCCCGGGCGCCGGGCAAGCATTGGTGCGAGAAAAGTATCCTGTTTCAGCACGTCGCTTATCGCATGCGGGTCGCAATCAACATCGAACAGGCGCTTTAGCCGTGCGATAATTCTCGGCGCCAATGACAGATTTTTGATTTGGATACGCGCTGACAACGCATTGATTTTGGGTGCGTGGGAGACACACACCAGACCGCGTTCGTTGTCCAGTTCCAGCGTGCGCTTGTAGTCACCGCCTTCGATAAACTCAACGCCCGGAATGGCACGCGATTCCAGAAACCTCAGCATCGCTTCCCAGTCATAGGGTGCGCGATAAGGCAGTTGCACCGTCAGTTCGGGAGGGCCGCCGATCCCACGTTCGCCGTGACGACGAAGAGCGCTCGGCGGTCGGCCAAACTGCTTGCGGAAGACTTCGTTGAAGCGTCTCAGACTGCCGAAGCCAGACGCCAGAGCAATGTCCGTCATACCAAGATCACTGTCATGGACAAGCTGCTTTGCGAGTAACACACGGCGCGTCATGGCGACAGTCAAAGGCGACGCCCCCAGATGATCAGCAAACAACCTTCTGAGATGGCGCTCTCCCACGCCAAGGCGCAAGGCGAGTTTTTCGACCGAGCCCTTGTCCAGCGCACCATCGGAGATAAGCCGGAGCGCCCGCGCGACCGTGGTAGACGTTCCCCTCCATGCCGGCGACTCCGGTGAGGCGTCGGGACGACATCTGAGACACGCTCTGAAACCAGCCTCCTGAGCTGCCGACGCTGTCGCCACGAAGATACAATTCTCGAGTTTAGGCGGCCGCGCCGGACAGATTGGACGGCAATAAATGCCCGTTGACGTGACGCAGGTGAAAAACAGGCCATCAAAACGCCGGTCACGCGCAAGCATCGCTCTATAGCAGGATAGATGGTCGAGGTTCATGGGACCAATATAGTGTCATTATGGGCACGGCACTCGCGAAATTCGGCTGTGATGGGGCTTTCGTAATGGCGCGGAGAAAGAGTCGAGCCGATCTAAATGTCTGTAAATGGTCCCATTTTGTCGATCCGCTGGTAGTTTGAGGATCTCAATCAAAAAGGCGGCGGGGCACGTTTAAAGGTGGGGAAAAGTGCTCGAGAGGCTCCGGCCGATATTGGAAAGCTTCCGACGGTGCGGGGAATGCCATTGGCATCGCGCACTCAGGGCTGCTAGATACGAACGGCACCCCCGCGCATAGCGGCTCCGGGGTGAGACTTTCCATGTGGGCGCGAATGGCTGGCGCCTGCTCGGGATAGATCCAGTCCAGCACATACCCCGCCCGCTCAGCCACTCCGGTTTGTGCGATGCGATGCCGCCAGCCCTGGCGCACTATATAGTCGATGTCGGTGACGGCGAGATCCCGTTGGTATCCCAGACGAAATCCGGTCAGGGCCTCCTCGAACAGCATGGCCAGGTCTTCGCGGGGCGTGGTGTAGGCGTAGAAGTCGTTGGTGACGTCGGCGAAGAACCAGTCCGCCACCTGGTCCGGGTCCAGCTGTTTTTGCGCTTCGGTGATGGGGTCACCGTAATAGCGGACCCGGGCCAGTTGCGTCAGGTTGGTGTCCCGTGGACCTCCAGGCAAGGTGGCGGAAACCGGAGCGCGGCGATTGACCTCGTCGACGATACGCAGCTCAGCGTCCAGAAAGGGAAGCACGGAGGGCGGCAGATAATCGTTGGCGTGGGCCAGTTCGTGATAAAGGGTGTTGGTCAGTCGGGGGCGCAAACGGTCTTCGCTGATCACCACCCGCTCGCCAGCGGCGGGCAAAGCGGGCATGGGCCCATCATCGGAGAGAAAACGGCTGACGACCCGGAACGGCAGGTCTTCACCGAAACCACTACGGGCATCCGGCTGTTCGTTGATCAGATCCCGCTCCTCCGGGGTGAGCCACAGGTAACGGGGATCCAGGTAGATGGCGCCGGTGAGCGCCCAGTAAAACGAGGGGCGCAGGTCGCTGGAGATCACCACGGCGGTCACTGGCCGCAGCAGGTGGCGCAAATCCGCTTGCGTCTCAGGGTCGCGTAATAACGCTTCGAAACGCTCGCCCATCCAGTCGTGGCTGACCAGCACCCGATCCATGATCCGCTCCACCGTGGGCAAATCCCCCTGCCTTCCCAATGGCGGCAGTTCCGACACCCGGCACAGCCGGGCGCCATCCAGTTGATTGTCATAGACACAACGTTCCAATACCGGCCGATAGGTTGAATCCCGCCGATAGGCTCGCACTTCCTGCAGCGGTGTTGTCGTGGCGCAGTTCGCGCCGTCTTCGGCACAGAAGTAGGGGCTGGTCACCGGCGGACGATTGCGTACCACTACCCGCGCCTGGTCAGTGAAGGTGCCTTCAGCGGTATCGACACTGGCTTCGAACACCAATACCCGATCGCCCGGCACATCAGGCGCGGTCAGGTACACAATCGCCGGGTCGCTGCCGTAGGCGAGGGAGGCGGCGGGTCCGCTCACCTGACGAAATCGGGGTGCCGAGACCGGCGCCTGGTCATCCAGCCAGAAACGCAGGGAGGTGCGCCCGCCGGCACTGACCGAGCGATCCGTTCGCAGAGCGGCCCGGGCCGGCTCGCCGTCATCCGCCACCGTGACGACAAACTCATCGCTGATGCTGCCCTGGTCCGAACCGGCCTGGAAACGAAATCGATAACGCCCGGGGTCGCTGACCCGGAAGCTGATCGCCGGACCGTGGCGGTCCGGTAATGCCACCGGCGCGCCGTCCAGCTGTGTCCATTGGTATCGGTCGTACCGGTCCGGCAAAACCGCGACGATGCCCACCACTTCATTGATACGAGCGTGGCTGTCGCCATACAGGGTCAGTTCGGTGACGTCATCTTGAGGCACCGGCTCTCCGCCACTGGAGCGGCAAGCCACCAGCGGTATAAGAAACAGCAATAGTGCGACTCTGAACATGATCCCATCCCGGTCCGAGTTATCGACAGACTGAAGGAGGGGCAGTGGCGGGACAATAGGGTTTACGTTAACGGGCGGGCGTTCGGAAACAAAAACGGCGCGGCCGAAGCCGCGCCGTCGAGATCGTCCCGAAAGGCGATCAGAAGGTGTAGTTGAGCTGCGCGCCCACTACGTTGGCATCCAGTTCGTAGGTGCCGGACAGGGGCGGCTTGGTGCCGTCCTGACGGGTGATATCCGCGTCGCTGACGAAAATATGCGCGTAGCCTACATCGATGCTCATGTTGTCGGTGGGCTTGAAGCCGGCACCCAGGGTCACCCAGACGCGATCAGAGTCCGGAGACGCCGCGGACCGGTTGGAAGTACCTTGAGTGGAGTCTTCCTTGGCCACGCCGAAGCGCAACACGGTGTCGTTGGTCAGAGTGTGGCGCAGACCCAGGGAGTAACGCACGGTGTTCTCCCAGTCGAAGTTTTCCACGGCGGGGTTCGGCAACGGAGCCGGCCCACTGTGTTTGACGTCCAGTGTGCTCAGATCGCTCCACTCCATCCATTCGACGCCCAGCAGCAACTGGGTACGCTCAGTCATGTTACCGGCGTAAGAAAGCTGCAGGCTGGCCGGCAGATCGATGTCGGCTTTGCCATCGAATTTCATGTCAACAGGCGCACCCGTGGCGGCCGGGTGGAAGGTGATATCACCGTCCACGGTGTATTCCATTTTGGAGCGGTAGGCTACACCAAAGCGGTTGTTGTCGTCCGCCTGGTAGGTCAGGCCGACGTTCCAGCCCACGGCGTCATCGTCGCCTTCCAGACGGGTGGCGGCGTTTTGCAGATCCGCGTCGATGGTCTGATAGCTGACGCCCACACCCAGGTTCAGTTTGTCGGTAACCTGAATGCCCAGGGACGGGTTGATGTTCACGGTCTTGACGTCGGACTCCTGCGCGTAGAAGTCACCGGAGGTGATACCCGGAGCCACGGCGTTACCCCAGCCGTTCTGGTACTCGATCTTGGTGCCAAAAGGCGCGGTCAGGCCAAGACCGAAGGTCATGGTGTCATTGATCGGCACCGCCAGGAACGCGCTGCCCACGAACGGCTCCACATCCTTGAAGTTGCCTGGACCACCCACACCATCGGCTTTGAAATCGGTGTCGATCCAGACCTGATGACCGGTCACGGTGACCTGGGCCTTCTTCAGGCCAGCCAGAGTCGCCGGGTTGTACCATTGATTGGAAGCGTCTTCACTGAGCACCCCGGAACCGGCATAGGCGGTACCCAGGGCGGAAACGGATTGATAAGAGACAGAGAACCCGGAACCCATTGCCGAACTCACCGCCAGTGACAGCGCCGATCCTGCCAGAATCGCACCTTTTATTTTCATGATTTTCTCCATCATCCTGCGAGCTGAATAAAGGCGTCCTTGGGTGAAACTCTAGCTGAGCCTCAAAATCCCTTATACACCTGATAAAAGCACCCGCCTAGCCACCACATTGGGCCAATCGCCGCCTTCCGCACGGCCATACAACATGGCCTTCACGGGGCATGCGACGTTCGCGGAACCCGGATTCCTTTTATTTTCCCCACTGGAACGGGCCCGGGACGCCTCAGCGAGCACCTGTGCGCAAAGGTTATACAGAGATATACATTTGGGGAAGATTTGTATTGTAAAACCGCACCCACGTGCCGGATCGCCCCAAGGCGACCGGTACGTGGGGGGAGCAGGAGTGGAGGGGCGAATCAACCAGCGAGCAGGGCCCGGCTGATGATGGTCTTCATGATCTCATTGGTGCCACCGTAGATACGCTGCACCCGGGAGTCAGCGAACATGCGTGCCACCGGATACTCCCACATATAGCCGTAGCCGCCGTGCAGCTGCACGCATTCATCGACGATTTCGCATTGCAGGTCGGACACGTAGTACTTGGCACCGGCGGCGGTGGGGACGTCCAGCTCCTTCTTCAGATGCAGCTCCAGACAGCGGTCCACGTAGGCACGGGCCACTTCCAGCCGGGTGTGCATCTCCGCCAGCTTGAACTGGGTGTTCTGGAAGTCAGCGACGCGACGCCCAAAGGCCGTGCGCTCCTTCACATAGTTGAGGGTATGCTCGAACGCGCTTTCCGCCATGGCCAGGCCATTGATGGCGATGCCCAGACGCTCCTGAGGCAGTTCCTGCATCAGGTAAATGAAGCCCATGCCTTCCTCACCGATCAGGTTCTCCGCCGGCACTTTCACGTCCTGGAAGAACAGCTCCGAGGTGTCCTGGGCCTTCATGCCCACCTTCTTCAGATTCTTGCCTTTCTCGAAGCCCGGTGTCCCCGCGTCCACCAGCAACAGGCTGATGCCCTTGGCCCCCTTCTCCGGATCGGTCTTGGCCACCACGATGACGATATCGGCGTTTTGACCATTGGTGATGAAGGTTTTGGAGCCGTTCAGGATGTAGTGATCGCCCTGTTTCACCGCATTGGTCTTGACCCCTTGCAGGTCCGAGCCGGCACCGGGCTCGCTCATGGCGATGGCGCCGATCAGCTCACCGGTCACCATCTTCGGCAGGTACTTCTGCTTGAGCGCCTCCGAGCCATAGTGCTCGATATAGGGAGCGACGATCTCGGTATGCAGGCCCCAGCCGATACCGGTCAGGCCGGCGCGGGAAACCTCCTCGCTGACCACCACGCTGTAGAGGAAATCCGCGCCAATGCCACCGTAGGCTTCGCTGACCATCGGGCACAGAAACCCCTGTTCCCCCGCTTTACGCCACAATTCGCGCGGTACCTGGCCCTCCTCTTCCCATTGTTCATGGTGAGGCACGGCTTCATTTTCCAGAAAACGGCGGACGGTATCGCGGAACGCTTCGTGGTCGGAACTGAAAAGGGTACGGGGGATCATGATGTTCTCCGGTTGTTGTTGGGTAAACCGGCACTCAGCCGGCGAAACAGTCAACCAGAGTGAAACAAGTGGCGCGGGCGGACAATGACCAAAACGATCAGGCCAGGTGCTCTCTCGCCAGGTATTCCTGCGATTGCATTTCCAGCAAACGACTGCGGGTACGCTCGAATTCAAACTCCAGGCGCCCGCCCGCATAGAGGTCCTCGATCGGCACCTCGGCGGTCATCACCAGCTTGACCCCACGGTCATAGAATTCGTCGACCAGGTTGATGAAACGGCGGGCGCGGTCGTCGGTGGCCACGCCCATGCGTTCCACGCCGGACACCAGCACGGTATGGAATTCCCGTGCGATTTCGATGTAATCGTTCTGGCTGCGCGGACCGTCACAGAGCGCCTCGAATTCGAACCAGACCACATCATCGGCGGATTTCAGGGTGGCGATCTTGCGCCCTTCCACCAGAATATTGCCCTGCTCCCGGCGGCGGCCGTGATCACCGGAAAGCGCTTCGAACCGTTCGCAAATAAAGCGGTCCGCTTCCGGCCCCAGCGGGCAATGGTACAGCTCGGCCTGCTCCAGCAAGCGCAACCGGTAATCCTTGCCGCCGTCCACGTTGAGCACCCGGGTGTGCTGCTTGATCAAGGCAATGGCCGGCAGGAAACGGGCCCGTTGCAGACCATCCTTATAAAGCCCGTCCGGCTCGATATTGGACGTGGCCACCAGCGTTACCCCCTGGTCGAACAGGGTCTCCATGATGGTGCCAAGAATCATGGCGTCGGTGATGTCGGTGACGAAGAATTCGTCGAAACACAGCACCCGGTAACGTTGGGCGAATTCCCGGGCAATATTGGTGAGCGGGTTTTTCTCCCCCTGGCGGGCGCGCATTTCCCGGTGGATCCGCTGCATGAAGCGGTGGAAGTGCATGCGCCGTTTTTCCTCGAACTGCAGCGCCTCGAAGAACACATCCATCAGGTAGGTCTTGCCACGACCCACGCCGCCCCACATGTACAGGCCCATTTCCGGTGTTGGCTTGCGTTTGCGCAGCCGGCCCAGCAAGCCGCCGCCATTGCGTGGCTCAAGCAGCCGGTGATAGAGAGCATCCAGGGCCCGTACAGCCTCTTCCTGGGCAGCGTCGTGCATGAACTCCGGGCTGGCCAGATCGGCCTGATACTTCTCTAGCGGCGTCATCGGTTGGGCAAACTCAAACGGCCAGTGGACGGCGGCTCAATGTAGCGTTCTCGTTGCCAGGAGACAAGCGACACGCGGCATCCGGGCTTCCGAATTCACGGCAATCGCGAAGCGGCCACGTCGCGCAATTCCAACAGATGACCGTGGAAAAAATGGCCACTTTCGGGGAAGCGGATCAGGTCCGGCGCCAAGGGGGTGGTCTCGACCCAGCGGAACACCTTGTCCACCGGCACCACTTCGTCGTCCTCGCCCTGCACCACCGTCACCGGGCAGCCGACCGATTCGATCTCGTCAAAGGGGTAGTTGTGCACCGCCGGAGCCACCAGAAACAGCGCTTTCGGCCCGCTGCCATTGGCGGCCAGAATCTCGGCGCCACGGGCGGCCACGAAAGTGCCAAAGGAAAATCCCGCCAACCAGAACGGCAATCCCGGGTAGCGCTTACTCAGCCAGTTATGCACCGCCACCAGGTCCTCGGTTTCGCCGATACCCTCACTGTAAGCGCCCTGGCTGGCGCCGACACCGCGAAAGTTGAATCGCACCACGGCGGCCTCCGCCTCGCGGGCGGCGCGACTCAGCGTGGTGACGACCTTGTTGTCCATGGTGCCGCCGAACAGCGGATGAGGATGACAGATAATGGCGATCATCCGCGGGGTTTCGGTGGTCCCTTCCAGCACGGCCTCGAGTTTGCCTTCCGGCCCGTCCAGCAACAGCCGTTCTGAGCTCATGATTATCCTCCCGAATTCCTGGTGTGGCGCGCGTTTTCCCGCCGGTCCCTAACGCTGATCCGGCTCATGTTTTTAAATGCCGGCGGCCGTTTACAGTTGGCGCCCGGGCGATGTCTGTGCTGCAATACGGCTTGATCCGGGTACGGCACCAAACCGCGCAGTCGTCGTTGTATGGTGCATGACAATGGTGGACGGCGCGAGCCGTGTGGAACGGAGCCGGTCCACCGGGTATCTGGTGCGCCATCCGGGTAGTAGGACCTGTTCAGGGTCGCTAGGAGTATGACATGGATATGCTGACAACCAATCTGATCTCATTCGCCGTGGGCCTGGTGCTGGGCGCCGGCCTGCTTTATTGGCTGCTGCCCGCGCGCCGCCAGTCCAGCCGCGTGCTGCGCGACCGCGATGATGCCCGCCAGGCGCTCAATCACTACCGGGATCAGGTGGATCATCATTTCCTGCGTACCGCCGAGTTGGTCAACGAACTGACCAACGCCTATCGCGCGGTACATCAGCAATTGTCCGAAGGCGCCAGTGAATTGTGCAGTGAAGCGGGGCGCCAGCGGGCCGCCGCCAAATCCCTGGACGCCGCCGGCGAACAGAACATGCCGGTATCCCAACCGCTGGATTACGCGCCCAAGGCCAAGGGCACTCTGGCCGAGGATTTCGGTCTGCGCGCCAATCCGGACGGGCCGTTCGAACCGGTCAACGTGGACGACAACGCCAAGCCGGCGAACTTCGTCGAGCCGCCGCGGGATTACGCGGACGTGGACAGCGAAAGCGACGACAAGAAAGCCTGAAACCCTTCGCGGCCGGGGCCGCTTCCCACAGCAGCCTGGTAGCTCCTCCGTGGGAAGCGGCCTCGGCCGCGAATCAATTCTCGATAGTCTTCAAGCAGCCGCTCAGCGGGCGGAGTGGCCTTTCAGCTCCACTTTCACCTTCTCGTGCTCTTGCAGCCCTTCGTAGTAGCGGCGCAGCACTTCCAGCACTTCCGGACGGCTGAAGTTGTCCGGCACATCACCGCCTTCGCTCAGCAGCTTGCGCAGCTTGGTGCCGGAAACCAGTACCCGGTCTTCCGCTTCATGCGGACAGGTGCGCATGGACGCCATGGTGCCGCACTTGTCGCACCAGAAAGTCCAATCGATTTTCAGCGGCTGGGTGATCAGCGCGTCATCGGCGATTTCATCGAAAATATGGTGGGCGTCGAACGGACCGTAGTAGTCACCCACGCCGGCATGGTCACGACCAACGATCAAATGGGAGCAGCCGTAATTCTGACGGAACAGGGCGTGCAGCAGCGCCTCGCGAGGCCCGGCATAACGCATGTCCAGCGGGTAGCCGGATTGCACCACGGTGTTCTTCACGAAGTACTTGTCGATCAGGGTGCCAATGGCTTCCTGGCGCACCTCGGCGGGGATATCGCCGGGTTTCAGGTTGCCCAGCAGGGAATGCACCATGACACCGTCGCAGATCTCGATGGCGATTTTCGCCAGGTGCTCATGGGAGCGGTGCATCGGGTTCCGGGTCTGGAAAGCGGCCACGGTTTTCCAGCCTTTTTCCTCGAACATGGCGCGGGTTTCAGTGGGCGTCATATAGATGCCGGCGTACTTGGTGGGGAACTCGCCCTGGCTGAACACCTTGACCGGACCGGCCAGGTTCACTTCGCCCTGGGCCATCACCATCTTCACGCCCGGGTGCTCTTCATCGGTGGTCTTGAACACCTGCTGGCATTCGTGGGCCTTGTCGATGCCGTACTTTTCGGTCAGCGTCAGCACGCCCATGATCTCACCGGCCTCATCCACCAGCGCCACGTCCTGCCCTTCATTCAAGCCCTCGGCGGTGGCCGCGTCGGTGGACAGGGTGATCGGGATCGGCCAGAACACGCCGTCCGCCAGCGTCATGTTGTCACACACGCTCTGCCAGTCCGCCTTGCCCATGAACCCGTCCAGGGGGGTGAAACCGCCGATGCCGAACATGATCAGGTCACCCCGCTCCCGGGAGCTGAGGGTGATTTTCGGTAGGGTTTCGGCGGCTTGCAGCGCCTGCTCCCGCTCGGAGCCTTCCAGCAGCAGGATCTTCAGCGTATCGCTGCCATGCGGTTTCACCAGTTGTGACATGTTCACTCCCTAGAGGTCATTTTTTGGGCATTAACGGGCGCGGATTATACCGGCCGGCGGCGGGGCCCCTCCACCGCTACTAAGAATATTACGTTTGGGTCTTATTCTCGTGACGGCACTCTCATCCCCCCGGGAAGCTGTAGGGGCCAGGCGGGGCGGCCCTCCGCCTGCTGGCGAACAGGTTCCGGGGTCGAAAAGATTCGCCAGCAAGGCTGGCTCCTACCGCGGCTAAGGATCTATTGCGGCACTCGGACCAGCACCGCCTGATTCTCCAGCGCGATTTCCGCGGGCAACCAGCCGGCCGGATCGCCGTCCGCCTGAATCGGCTCCGGCCCCGGTCTCGGCCAAGCCGCCTCGCCCACCGGCCGGACTTCACTGCCGGCCAGGTACCGGGACACTTCCACGGTGACTTTCTCCGCGCTCACCGAGGCCACGCCGTCCCGCCGCTCCAGCCGTCCCAGCATCAGCGCCACCAGGCATCCCAACAGGAACCACACCCCGGAGCGCTGAAACAGCAGCACCTGCAACTTGGCGCGGGCAATATTGGCTTGCCGGCTGAGCACGAAACTGCCGCCGTAATAACGGCCATTGGTGATCACCGCGGAGAAACAGTCCAGGGGCCGGCCATCCACCGCCACCCGGTAGCTCACTTTGCCGTAGCGGGCCAACTGCCGGATCATGCTCAAGGCGTAGGCCAGCTTGCCGATCCGCCGTTTCAGAATCAGGTCCACCTGATCGACCACCCAGGCGTCATAGCCCACCCCGCACATGACCATGAAGCGGCGGCCATTGAGCGTCGCCGGCGTCACCGGCAGGGAGCGGCCGGACAGGACCACCTTGGCCGCCGCTTCCGGATGACGTGGCAGCCCCAGTTCCTTGGCCAGTACATTGGCGGTGCCGATCGGGAACAACGCCAGCGCCACCCCGGGCCGCAACCCGTTGAGCACCTCGTTGACCGTACCGTCACCACCGGCCGCCACCACGCAATCGCCCTGGTCTTCCAGGCCTTTCAGGTAACGGATCGCATCCCCGGGAGAGCGGGTGTGATAGAGGCGGACGCGCGCCCCGCCCTGCTCCAGGGTGCGGATAAAATGCCGCAGCCGGCGGTCCCGACCGCCGCCAGCGGTGGGATTGAAAATGACGGTTATGTTCATGCTGTCCTGTACTGCATGCGCCCGGCGCGAATGGCACGCCATGGCGAATCAGAAGGGGGCCTCAAACCGGGTTGTCGATATCAATGAAGGTGTGTTCCAGACCGTATTCATCCGCCAGCCATTCCCCCAAGGCCTGCACGCCGTAGCGCTCGGTGGCGTGATGGCCGCAGGCGAAGTAATGAATGCCGGTTTCCCGGGCGAAGTGGGTCGTGGGTTCGGAAATCTCACCGCTCAGGTAGGCGTCCACGCCCAGCGCCTGGGCCTGATCGATAAAGCCCTGGGCGGCACCGGTGCACCAGGCCAGGGTCTCGATCTCATCCTGGGTATCGCCGATATGCAGCACCTGACGTCCCAGCACCGATTCCACATGGGAAGCGAACTCGTCAGCGGTCATCGGCCCGTCCAGACGCCCCACGTTGCCAATCGGAAAGCTGTCCTGTGGCTGTAGCCCGCCCTCCACCACCAGGCCCAGGCGCCGCGCCAGCTGCGCATTGTTGCCCAACTCGGGGTGGGCATCCAGGGGCAAGTGATAAGCGAACAGGCTTATGTCATGCCGCAGCAAGCTCTGCAAACGCTGCTTCTTCATGCCGCGCACCCTGGCGTCCTCGTTCTTCCAGAAGTAACCGTGATGCACCAGAATCGCGTCCGCTTCCTCGACGATGGCGGCATCAATCAACGCCTGACAGGCGGTGACGCCGGTGACCAGATGACGCACCTGCTCGCGCCCTTCCACTTGCAGGCCGTTGGGGCAGTAGTCCTTGAACCGGTGACTTTGCAGCTCGGTGTCCAGCACCGACAACAGACGGTCTCGTTTCAGCATGAGGGCACCCTCCCGGAGTCGATTGGCAGCTTACGGCAAGCCCATTCTACCGTCGATCTGCTACCATGAGCGTTTTATGGAACCACCGCGGCGGCCCGCTCAGCCCGGCAAACTAGCCGGTTCGCCGGACCGGGGCAAGTTTCTCTCCGTTTCTCTACAACCGGTGCGCGCACCGCGGCAAAGAACGAGGCATTTTCATGGGGGCTGTAACTCGACTGATCCGTTTCCTCGCCTTACCGGTGCTCGCCGGTTTGCTGGTGGGGTTCGGGGTGCTCTGGTGGCACCAGCAGGGGCCGGGTTCCCCGCGCGGCCAGGGCGCTCCCAGCCCGGACAGCTACGCCAGCGCGGTCAACCGGGCGGCGCCGGCGGTGGTGAATATCTACACCACGCAGATCGTCTCCACCGGCGCCATTACCCAGGATCCGCTGTTCAACCGCTTCATGGAACAGCCTCGCCGGGAGCGCGCCCTGGCCAGCCTGGGTTCCGGTGTGATCGTCGCCGACGACGGCTATATCCTCACCAGTTATCACGTGATCCGGGACGCCGACGAGATCCTGGTGTCGTTGCGCGACGGCCGGGATGCTCCCGCCCGGGTGGTCGGCACGGATCCGGAGACCGACCTGGCGCTGCTGCAGATCGCCCTGGAGGATTTGCCGAAAATCGAGCTGAACGGTCCGGATCAGGTCACCGTCGGCGATGTGGTGCTGGCCATCGGCAATCCGTTGGGCGTGGGCCAGACCGTGTCCATGGGCATTGTCAGTGCCACCGGCCGCAGTCATCTGGGCATCGCTACGTTCGAAAACTTCATTCAGACCGACGCCGCCATTAACCGCGGTAACTCCGGTGGCGCGCTGATCGATACGCGCGGTCACCTGATTGGCATCAACACGGCGATCCTTTCCTCCACCGGCGGCTGGCAGGGCATCGGCTTCGCCACGCCCGCGTCCATCGCCCGCGAGGTGATGTCGGACCTGATCGAACACGGCCGGGTGATCCGGGGCTATCTCGGTGTCACGGTGCAGGACATCACGCCTTCTCTGGCGGAAACCTTCGATATGGACCGGGTGGCCGGCGGCGTGATCACCCAGGTGGTGGTGGACAGCCCGGCCAATCAGGGCGGGCTGCAACCCGGCGACGTGCTGATCGGCATCGACGGCGAGACCATGAAGGACGGTTACGAGGCCATGAACCGCATCGCCGGCACCGCTCCGGACACCAAGGTGACGCTCAACGTGATCCGCAACCGCACCCGCATGGATGTCGAAGTCACCATCGGCACCCGGCCGGCGGCGGAGGGCTAGCGCGGCAGGCCTTCCACTCCGGTCAGATCCATGTCGGTGGGGTAACGCAGTTGGAAGCCGTGCTCCAGGCGTGTCTCCTGATCCGCGGACACGGTGCGCTCCCAGGCCATCAGCCCCTTGATATCGCGGACATTGCTCTGGTCCGGCTTAGCCCCCGTGGCTTCCAGCTTGATGCGGTCATCATTGGGCACCGGCTGACGGTCGTACAGCACTACGTCCACCGGTTTATCGTAGCCCGAGGAAACGGTAATACTACGCGTCACCGTAAGCGTGTTCTCCTTGCTGATCAGGCCGGCCTCGCCCCGGCTGGCGGGCTCGGTGACCACTTCCACCCGCAGCCGGGGGTCGTCACCAAAACTCATCCGCACCGTTTCCCCGAGCTGGATGCCTTCCGCACGGCCATAGCTGGACAGCCTTTGCCCGTCACGCAGCACCGTCACCTGGCCGCTCAGCCAGGGCACGCCACTGCTGTTTTTCCATTCGCCCACCAGCAGCACCGCGGGCTGTTGCCACAGATAGCTCTCGCGGCTCAGAGTCACCGGTACCACCGCATCCTGATAAGCGATGCGGGCGGTACTGCCATCGCTGGCCAGGGTCAGGGGCGCGTCCAGCGGCACCCGCATATCAAACCCATGAGCCACTGGCTGCGGCGTCGGAGCCGGCGCGGCGGCTTTAAGGCTTGATCCCGCCATCGACATGTCCGCCGCTTCGTAGGCCACGTCTTCCCTTGCCATCGATTTCATGGCTTTCGGGGGATTGGGGTTAAGCAGGCCGATGATCCACGGCTGCGGTTCCGGTACCGGCCGATAGCCGGCCGGCAACAGCCCCAGGGTGGCTTTGACGTCGCGCCAGTCCTCACCGGTGTTGTTGCGGACCTCGGCGTAGGCGTTCAGGTCGATCTGTTCCGCGCCACTGTCCAGGTTGGCCTGGAGCTGATTGCTCCAGCCGGCCTGGTGGGTGAAGTAGCGCAAGGCCAGATCGGCGGTGCCGGCCTGTTCGGCGACCAGATCCACCACCAGCACCTGGCGCTGTTGCTGTTGTTGGCCCAACTGCGAGCGTTGCTGCTGCAGCGCCTGCAGTTGCCGTTGCCAGTCCGGCCGTTGCGCCGCCCGCTCATTGATCGCGGACTGACGCTGATTGACCGCCTCACGGATCTGGGCCCAGGCACTGGCCCACTTTTCCACCGGCACTTCGCTGTACAGCGCCGGCCCTTGCGGCGCCTGCCCGAGCAGCGATTGCAACTGCTGGATCTGTTCCTGGTCGAGGCGGTCAGCGGTGGCGGCTTCCTGGATGCGTCGCTCCAGCGCGGCGATTTGTTCATCCAATGCCTGGCGGCGCTCGGAGACATCCTCGGCGTTACTTTCCCGGCGGCGCTGGACGCCCTCGAGCACGGCCCCGTCGACTTCGATCCTGAGGCGATCCAGATCCAGTTCCGGCAGACCAGCAATGGTCAGTTGATGCTGCCCGGCCGGCAACGGCTGACTCAACGAACGGGTCAATTCGGCCTGGGAGGGAAACAGCAGCACCTCGGTTACCGGAGCGGTGACGGGAAAGACCGCGGCGAGCGCCGCGGGCGGGCACAGACCCGCGATCAACGCGGGCAGCAGCAGGCGTTTCATCATGGCGTCCTTGTATGACTAAACGAGAGTATGACCAAATGAGCGTCTGACTAAACGGGTGTACCACCAAACAGAAGCGATGTCTGGCAGGTTATAGCAACCGGTCCAGCGCGGCCACCAGTGTCTGGTTCTGCCCGGCGGTGCCGATGGTGATGCGCAGATAGTCGGCGATGCGCTCCGGCTTGCCGAAATGACGCACGATCACGCCCTGCTCGCGCAGGCCGCCAGCCAGATCGGCGCCGCGATGATCAGGATGGCGGGTGAAGACAAAATTGGCGGCGGACGGTAGTGTCTGAAAGCCACGCTCGGCCAGCTGCCCGGTCAACCAGCCGCGCTGTTCCACCACCCGATCCCGGCCCTGGCGGAACCAGTCGTCGTCCTCGAAGGCGGCCTTGCCGGCGGCCACCGCCAACCGGTCCAGAGGATAGGAGTTGAAGCTGTCCTTGATGCGGGTGAGCCCGTCAATCAGCGCTTCGTCACCCACCGCCAGACCGATACGCAAGCCGGCCAGGGAACGGGACTTGGACAGGGTTTGGGTCACCAGCAGGTTCGGGTAGCGGTCAACCAAGGCAATGGCGCTGTCGCCACCAAAGTCGATATAGGCTTCGTCCACCACCACCACCGACTCGGTGTTGCGACGCAGCAGCGCCTCGATGTCCGCCAGCGGCAGCAGACGGCCGGTGGGCGCATTGGGATTGGGGAAGATGATGCCGCCATTCGGGGCGTCATAATCGGCCAGCCGGATGGACAGCTCCTGGTCCAGCGGCACGGTCTGGTAGTCGATGTCGTATAACCCGCAGTAGACCTTATAAAAACTGTAGGTGATGTCCGGGAACAACAGCGGCCGGGACTGGCGAAACAATCCCATGAAAATGTGGGCGAGCACTTCGTCGGAGCCGTTACCGACAAACACCTGCTCCGGCTTGATCCGATAATAGTCGGCAATGGCCTCGCACAGCGCGGTGCTGCGCGGATCCGGGTACAGACGCAAGCGCTCATCCGCTTCCGCCCGGATAGCGTCCAGCACTTTCGGCGATGGCCCTTGCGGGTGCTCATTGGTGTTCAGCTTGACCAGGTTGGCCATCTTCGGCTGTTCACCGGGCACATAGGGCGCGAGATCGCGAACGAACGGACTCCAGAATTTGCTCATAACCCATCGCGGTCGCCGGACCGCTCCTACGGTGCGTTGATCCTGTCATGGGAGCGGACCGGGCCACTCCCCACGACGTTAATCCTTCTTGATGCGGTATTCGGCGCTGCGCGCGTGAGCGGTCAGGCTCTCACCGCGCGCCAAAGCGGAAGCAATTCGCCCCAACTCGCTGGCCCCTTCCGGGGAGCAGCCGATCAAGGAACTGCGTTTCTGGAAATCGTACACGCCCAACGGCGAGGAAAACCGGGCCGTGGCGCTGGTCGGCAGCACGTGATTGGGGCCGGCGCAGTAGTCACCCAGTGCCTCCGGCGTATGACGGCCGAGGAAAATGGCACCGGCATGGCGCACCTTGCGCGCCCAGGCCTCGGCGTCATCCATGGACAATTCCAGGTGTTCCGGGCTGACGCGATTGACCACCTCCAGGGCCTGATCCAGGTCTCTCACTTGAATCAGGGCGCCGCGGTTGGCCATGGAGGTGCGGATGATGTCCTCCCGCTCCAGGGTCGGCGCCAGACGATCCATGGCGGCGTCCACCCGCTTGAGGAACTCCGCGTCCGGGCTGACCAGAATCGACTGCGCTTCCTCGTCGTGTTCGGCCTGGGAAAACAGATCCATGGCGATCCACTCGGGATCGGTTTTGCCGTCGCACACCACCAGAATCTCGGACGGGCCGGCGATCATGTCGATGCCCACCTTGCCGAACACCTGGCGCTTGGCTTCCGCCACATAAATGTTGCCGGGCCCGACGATCTTGTCCACCGCCGGCACCGTTTCCGTGCCGTGGGCCAGGGCCGCCACGGCCTGGGCGCCGCCCAGGGAAAAGAAGCGCTCGACGCCGGCCACCGCCGCCGCCGCCAGCACCACATCGTTCAGCTCACCATTCGGCGCCGGGCTGACCATGACGATTTCGCCCACTCCGGCCACATGGGCCGGCAGCGCATTCATCAGCACCGAACTGGGGTAGGCGGCCTTGCCGCCAGGCACGTAGATGCCGACCCGATCCAGCGGCGTGACCTGCTGCCCCAACAACGAGCCGTGCTCGTCCCGGTATTGCCAGGAATCCTGCTTCTGCTTTTCGTGGTAGGCGCGCACCCGCCGGGCAGCCGCCTCCAGGGCCTCACGCAGGGCCACGGGGATCCGCTCCAGCGCCGCCAGCAGCTGCTCCCGGTTCACGGTCAGTTCCGCCATGGACGTCACTTGCCGGCGGTCGAACCGGTTGGTGTAGTCGATCACCGCCTGGTCACCACGCTGGGCGACATCCTTGAGGATACCGCGCACGCGCTCGGTCACTTCCTCGTCGCGTTCCTCCGACCAAGCGGTAAGCGCCGTCAAACGCTCGGCGAAATCGCTGTCGCCCGCGTCCAGCCAGTTGGTTTTCATGTCATTGCTCCCGTCGCGCCGCCACCGCTTTCGCCACCTGATCCAGGATCTCCTGAATCTGGCTGTGACGGGTCTTCATGCTGGCCCGGTTGACCACTACCCGCGAAGAAATGGTGGCGATCATTTCGGTGGGTTCAAGGCCATTGGCACGCAGGGTGTTGCCAGTATCGACGATGTCCACGATGCGATCCGCCAGCCCCACCAGCGGCGCCAGTTCCATGGCGCCGTACAATTTGATCACCTCCGCCTGGCGGCCCTGCTGGGCGAAGTAGCTTTTCGCCACATTGACGAACTTGGTCGCCACCCGCAGGCGTCCGCTCACCGGCGGGGCGTCCTTGCGCGCCGCCACCATCAGCTTGCAGCGGGCAATCTCCAGGTCCAGCGGTTCGAACAGACCTTCCGCGCCGTGCTCCATCAACACGTCCTTGCCGGCCACGCCGATGTCGGCACCGCCATGCTGCACATAAGGCGGCACATCGGTGGCGCGAATAACGATGATCTTCACGTCTTCGCGAGTGGTGTCGAAGATCAGCTTGCGGGAAGCGGACGGATCCTCGGTCATCTCAATGCCCGCCTCCTTCAGCAGAGGCAGCGTGTCTTTGAGGATGCGGCCCTTGGACAGGGCGATGATCAGCGGTTTCTGGCTCATGGCTTCACGGTCAGGAAGGGACGCGACGGATGGTCGCCCCCAGGGATTGCAGTTTTTCCTCGATGCACTCATAGCCCCGGTCGACATGGTAGATCCGGTCCACCAGGGTATCGCCCCTGGCCACCAGAGCGGCGATCACCAGGGAAGCAGAGGCTCGCAGGTCGGTGGCCATCACCGGAGCACCGGTCAGCGACTCGACGCCACGGCAGATGGCGGTGTTGCCTTGCACCTCGATATGGGCGCCCATGCGATTCAGTTCCTGCACGTGCATGAAGCGGTTCTCGAACACCGTCTCGACGATGGTGCCGGTACCTTCGGCCACCGTGTTCATGGCCATGAACTGGGCCTGCATATCGGTGGGCATCGCCGGATAAGGCGCGGTGCGCAGGCTGATCGCTTGCGGCCGGCGGCCTTCCATATCGAGGCTGATCCAGTCCTCCCCCGTCTCGATCACCGCACCGGCCTCGCGCAACTTCTGCAGTACCGAATCCAGCAGAGCCGGATCGGTGTTCTTGGCCTTGACGCGGCCGCCGGTGATGGCGGCGGCGATCAGATAGGTGCCGGTCTCGATGCGGTCGGAGATCACATCATGGTGACAGCCCCCCAGCGAGGTAACCCCTTCCACCACGATGGTGTCGGTGCCCGCGCCAGTGATCTTGCCGCCCATGCGGTTGATGAAATTGGCCAGATCCACCACTTCCGGCTCGCGCGCGGCGTTTTCCAGCACCGTGGTGCCTTCGGCCAGGGCGGCGGCCATCAACAGGTTCTCGGTGCCGGTCACGGTCACCGTGTCCATGACGATACGGGCGCCCTTGAGACGCCCCTTCACCTGGGCGGAGATATACCCGTTCATCACCTCGATCTCGGCGCCCATGGCCTCGAGCCCCTTGAGGTGGATGTCCACCGGCCGTGAGCCGATGGCACAACCGCCGGGCAGGGACACCTCGGCGCGGCCGAAGTGCGCCACCAACGGCCCCAGTACCAGAATCGAGGCGCGCATGGTTTTCACCAGCTCATAGGGCGCGGTGAACTCGCGGATACCAGTGGGGTTCACCGCCACGTTCATGCGATCGTCCAGCACCACATGCACGCCCATCCGGCCGAGCAGTTCGATCAGGGTAGTGACGTCCTGCAAATGCGGCAGGTTGCCTACGGTGACGGTCTCGTCGGCCAGCAGAGTGGCGGCGAGAATCGGCAACGATGAGTTCTTGGAGCCGGAAATGCGGATCTCGCCATCCAGGCGCTGTCCACCGGTAATCTTGAGTTTGTCCATGCGGATCTCTTAGAGCCTGTTGATAAAGGCAGATGGCGGGCCGCCCGGGGCTCAGGCCAGCCCCATCTTCTGGGCTTTTTCCCACTCGGCCCGGGTATAGGTCTGGATGCTTACGGCATGAATGGTACCGTCGGCGATCGCCTGGTTAATGCAGCCGTAAACCAGTTGCTGCTTCTTCACCGGCATCAGGCCCTCGAAGGCATCAGACACCACGCGGATCAGAAAGCGGTCACCGCCACCATCCACCGCCACCTCGGCATCGTCGAAGCCGGCTTCCACCAGCGCCTTCACGTCTTCCGGATTCATGGGAACTCCTCATTCGAATGAACCGGCAATAATACGCGAGGGCGCGAGGCCTTGCCATGCCGGCCCCGCGTCAATGAGGGAGGGAAACGGAGGAATCAGTTGACGTTGGCCTTGTTCTCGACCTCGTCGGCCACATCGGCGGCGGACCAGTTGGCGATGACCGTGTCCATATCATTGTGCTGTTGCATGGACTGGGCGAACTGCTGCTTGTAGATCTGGCTCAGATCAAGCCCATTGACGTAAACATTGACCACACGCCACTGGCCACCGTCCAGGAACAGGGTAAAGAAGATCGGCACCACCTGGCCTGAGTTGGTGGAGAACTCCATGCGCACGCGCGCATAGTTGCCACGGCGGTCTTCCTCGCGCAAAGGCAGGACTTTCATCTTCTGGCCGTCGTACAAGGTCACTCCGGAGGCATAGGTGTTGACCAGGCTGTTCTCGAATACTTCCAGGAAGCGGTATTTTTGCTCCCGGGAGGCCTGGTCGAAATAATCCCCCATCACTACCCGGGTAATCCGCTTGAAGTCCACCAGATCGCCCAGTTCCTCACGCACCAGCTCACGGGCGTATTGGGGGTCGTTGTTCAACTTCTGGCGTTCCGCGTCAATACGCTTGGTCATGCGCTCGACGGTCTGCTCCACCAGCTTGCGCGGATCCTGTTCCGCTTGCGCCAGACCGGCGGCCAACAGCAGCAGCACGGCCGCCATCATGGAAAACAGCTGTTTCGGATAAGTCATGCACTCGCTCCCTGGTCGTTCGATGATCCGGCTATCCAGTTGATGGCCCCGGCAAACTCACCGCATCCTACACGCGCGGGTTCCGCGCGCGCCACGGCTCTTGCACGATTTGACGGCTTTTGACAACGGAGGTTCCATGTTTACTGCCCTTTTGACCAGCCTGATCGCCCTGGCAGTACTTTCCTGGAGCGCCGACCGTTTTGTCACCGGCGCCGCCGGGCTGGCGCTGGATTTTGGCCTGTCCCGGGCGCTGGTGGGTTTGACGCTGGTCGCCTTCGGTACTTCGGCGCCGGAAATTCTGGTTTCCGCCACCGCTGCCTTGAGCGGCAGTTCCGCCCTTGGCGTGGCCAATGCACTGGGTTCAAACATTGCCAATCTGGGACTGGTGCTGGCGTTGACCCTGCTGTGGCGCCCGGTGCCCTGTCCCGATCACAGTCGCCGGCTGGTACTGAGTGCCTGCCTGCTGGTCACCGCCCTGGCCGGAGTGGTGCTGATCGACGGCCACCTGACCCGCGCCGACGGTGCGATCCTGCTCATTGGCCTGGCCGCGCTGGCATTGATCACCTGGCATCGCAAAACGTCAACGCCACAGCCGGCGCGGCCCCAACCGGGCCGGAGCCGGCGCCACGACCTGCTGTTGTTCTTCGGGGGGCTGGTGCTGCTTCTGATCAGCGCCCGGGCGCTGGTCTGGGGCGCCACGGAAGCAGCCCGGCAGTTGGGTGTCGGCGAGGCCCTGATCGGCCTGACCCTGGTAGCGCTCGGCACCAGCTTGCCGGAACTGGCCACCTGTCTGGCGGCCACCCGTCGCGGACACGGCGATCTGGCCCTGGGTAATGTGCTCGGCTCCAATATCCTCAATCTGCTGATGGTACTGCCCATGCCCGCCCTGCTCGGCCCCGGCAGGCTGGCCGATCCGGCACTGCTGGATCGCGACTACGCCGCCATGGTGCTGCTGACCCTGGTCATGGCGCTTGGCATGATGTTGGCGGTACGCCATCCGCTGGGGCGTGGCACTGGTCTGGCACTGCTAGGTGGATACGCGGTCTATTTGATGGTGCTCTGGCGAGGCCTTCAGGCAACATCCGGTGTATAATCGGCGGCTTCATCAGGCCCCGCCGACAAATCCCGGCAGCGGACCGGGCCGCGACCGTGAAGGGAGATTCTATGCCTTACAACTTCATCGCCACCGCGCGCCGTGTACTGGACGAGGAAGCCCAGGCGGTGGCCGCGCTCAGTGCGCGTGTGGATAAGGATTTCGAAAATGCCTGCGAGCGCCTGCTGGCCTGCACTGGTCGCATTATCGTCACCGGCATGGGTAAAAGCGGCCATATCGGCACCAAGCTGGCGGCCACGCTGGCCAGCACCGGCAGCCCGTCGTTCTTTGTTCACCCGGGGGAAGCTTCCCACGGCGATCTGGGCATGATCACCAGCGAGGATGTGGTGCTGGCGCTGTCCAACTCCGGCGAGACCCAGGAAGTGCTGACCATCATCCCGGTGATCAAACGCAAAGGCAGCGGGCTGATCAGCATGACCGGCCGCCCGGAATCTTCCCTGGCGCAGTTATCCGACGTGCATCTGAATGTGGCGGTGAAGGAAGAAGCCTGCCCGCATAATCTGGCCCCCACCTCTTCCACCACCGCGGCCCTGGCCATGGGCGACGCCCTGGCCATAGCGCTGCTGGAAGCACGTGGTTTCACTCCGGAGGATTTCGCCCTCAGCCACCCCGGCGGCAGCCTGGGGCGCCGGTTGCTGCTCAAAGTGGACGATGTCATGCACGGCGAGGAACAACTGCCGGTGGTCAGTGCCGATACGCCGCTGTCCGATGCTCTGCTGGAAATGACCCGCAAGGGCCTGGGCATGACCACGGTGGTGGACGACGACGGCAAGCTGATCGGCATCTTCACCGACGGCGATCTGCGCCGCACCCTGGAGAAGGGCGTCGATGTCCGTGTCGCCGGCATTCGCGATGTGATGTCACCGCGCCCGGTCACCATCCAGCCCGGCCGTCTGGCGGCGGAGGCATTGCAACTGATGGAGACGCGCAAGGTGAACGGTCTGATCATTTGTGACGACCGGCAGCGACCGATCGGCGCGCTCAACACCCAGGATCTGCTGCGCGCGGGGGTAATGTAATGACGCTGGGGGTAAAGCCGGAACAGGCTCTGCGCCTGCGTCTGATGGCCTTCGACGTGGACGGCGTGATGACCGATGGCCGCCTTTATTACGGCCCGGACGGCGAAATGCTGAAAACATTCAGCACCCTGGACGGCCATGGGCTGAAAAAACTGGCGGCCAGCGGCGTGACCCTGGCCATCATCACCGGCCGTAACTCCGCCATGGTGGCCCGCCGCGCCCGGGACCTGGGGATCGAGCACGTGATCCAGGGCCGTGAGGACAAAGGCGTGGCCCTGTCCGCGCTGGCACAGCAACTGGGCCTGAGCGCCGCGGAGATCGGTTACATGGGCGACGATGAACCGGACGTACCGGCACTGGAGTGGGCCGGACTGGGTTTCGCCCCGGCCAACGCCCACGCGGTGGCGCGCAGCGCCGCCGGCCATGTCACCGAGGCCCGCGGCGGCGAAGGGGCGGTACGGGAAGTGTGCGACAGCCTGCTGCGGCTGCGGGAGGGCCAGTGAGACGGCCCGGCCTGCTCAGCGCCAGCGGTGTTATCCTGCTGGGACTGATCGTGATGATGACCCTGCACGAATGGGGCAACCCCTTGGAAGGCGATAACGAAGCGTTCCTCAGCGCCCCGGCCATCACCGCCGAAAACATCGTCGCCCGTCAGTTCAACCGCGACAGCGGCGAAGTGGAATACCGGCTTCTGGCCAACAATCTGGAACAGTACGAACGCGAAGCGCTGACGCTGCTCGATCACCCGGACCTGAGCCTGAACAACGGCAACAACCAGTGGACCATCCAGGCCGACAATGGTGAAGTACGCGACAACGGCGATCTGATCGTCTTCGAAAACAACGTCGAGGCGGTCAGCAAGAACAACGGCGTCACCCTCGACACCCGGGAGCTGCACTACCTGAGCGGCGATCGCCAGGTTTCCGCCCCGGACACCGTCCATATGCGACACAGTGAAGGCAGCACCCGGGCGGGCAGCATGGACGCGAACCTGGACACCGGGCGCATGACTCTCAAGCAAGGAGTAGTAAGTGAATTCAAAGGACCCAAGCCATAACGGTCCGGTGCATGGCCCGCTGCGCCGCTGGCGCGCGGTAATAGCCGCCGCCATTCTGGTTCCAGCGCTGGCCGTGGCCCAGTCCGGCGCCGAGGGCCCGGTGGAGGTCAGCGCCAACCAGGCCGTGTTCGAACGGGACGCCGGCACTGGCGTATACCGGGGTGACGCCGAACTGATTCAGGGTAAC
>Ga0114898_1000041_pt1 | contig 135480 bp, 114 predicted proteins | sample Malvired_Geostar_FD_83496 | JGI IMG/M metagenome (GOLD analysis project Ga0114898, IMG submission 83496) | Marine viral communities from the Global Malaspina Expedition - Malaspina viral metaG DeepMed_Geostar | ecosystem: Environmental > Aquatic > Marine > Oceanic | place: Mediterranean Sea...
GATGGACCGGGTGGCGTCGAGCAGTTCCGGGGCAAGCAGGCGCAACCTGGCCCGCCAGACCGGAGCATCGACGACATACACGAGCCTGCCGCGCTCGTAGTTCGCCAGCCGCGCATGCGCGGCAAGCGGGAACGGCAGGAGGGGGCGTAACCGACGGTCCAGCTCGTCGAGCCAGAGGGCACGACGAATCGGGTCGCCAGCAGGCTCCGCCAGCAGCGCATCGAGCGCGGCGGTGGGGGCCGAAGGGCGGCGCGGCGGGTTGGACCTGAAATCAGACATCGTGCACATGACCTATCAAGACATCGTAAACAATTCCCGGGGCAGGTTCGCTTCACTGCTGCACCGGATGCTCCAGAAGGGCGTGCAACGTCCGGGCATCGCCGCCAGCCTCCTGCTGGGCGCGGGTCTGGCGGCGGGCGCCGGCGGCGGCATCGTTGCCAACCTCTCGCTGCAGGCCAAGGTAGCCGAGCAGCAGGCCAGCATCGACGCCACCCGCGCCGACGCCCAGCGCGAAATCAACGCACTTGCCGCCCGGTTGGGCGAACTCCAGGCCGAAGCCAACCGGCTCAACGCCCTGGGCGAGCGGCTCACCCGGATCGGCCAGTTGCAGGACGGCGAGTTCGACTTCAACAAGCCGGTCGGCGTCGGTGGCGGCGGGCTGGTGGAAGACATGCCGCACGGGGAACTCACCCGCGACATGTCCGAGCTCGATGCACGCTTCAAGGCGTCCGGCGAGCAGCTCTCGGTACTCGAATCGCTGCTGTTCAACCGCCAGCTTGACATGAACTCGGTGCCTTCGCGCGAGCCGATCGACAGCTACATCACCTCGAACTTCGGCTACCGCGCCGATCCGTTCCGTGGTGGCCGAGCGATGCACAAGGGCATCGACTTCAAGGCCCGGACCGGCGACCCGGTGCTCGCGGTCGCGGATGGTGTGGTCAGCTACGCCGGCAGCCGCTCGGGCTATGGCAAGACCGTCGAGATCGACCACGGCAACGGCTTCGTGACCCGCTACGCGCACAACTCGCGACTGACCCTGAAGGTCGGTTCGCTGGTCCGTGCCGGGCAGGAGATCGCCAAGGCCGGCTCGACCGGTCGCTCCACCGGTGCCCACGTGCACTTCGAGGTGTGGCAGGAAGGCAAGGTGGTCGACCCGCGCAAGTTCCTCGCCCAGCGCTCGCCGCTGTACGGTTGAGCCTTGAGTTGCCGGGAGGCCCGCGAATCGCGGGCCTTTTTCGTTTATGGCGATCTGCCCCGTCGCTTCCTGTCCCGGCTCTTTGTACCCCGGGGGGACTTCCTTCGGGGCGTAGGAGCGGCTTCAGCCGCGATCGGATGATCGTCTGCCCGCGCCGAGTCCCGATCGCGGCTGAAGCCGCTCCTACAACAGCCCGCATCCGACGCCGCCCCCCTTGATAGGCGCCTCCAGCCCCCCCACGCTACAATGAACGTTTCGCCACGACGGGGCGCCTGGCGCCCCGTTTTCGTTGGCGACCGATCTTCGGACCCTCTTTCGGACCGCACATGCTCAACAACCTGCTTACCCGTGTCTTCGGCAGCCGCAACGACCGCCTGCTGCGCCAGTTGCAACGCTCCGTCACCAGGATTAACGAGCTGGAACCGGAGATGGAGAAGCTCGGCGATGCCGAGTTGCAGGCCAAGACGCCGGAGCTGCAGCAGCGCCTGAAGGATGGCGCGACCCTCGACCAGATCCTGCCGGAGGCGTTCGCCGTCTGCCGCGAGGCCAGCCGCCGCGTGCTCGGCATGCGCCACTACGACGTGCAGCTGATCGGCGGCATGGTGCTGCACCTGGGCAAGATCGCCGAGATGCGCACCGGCGAGGGCAAGACCCTCGTCGCCACGCTCCCGGTCTACCTCAATGCGCTCGAGGGCAAGGGCGTCCACGTGATCACCGTGAACGACTACCTCGCCCGCCGCGACGCCGCGTGGATGGGCAAGCTGTACAACTGGCTGGGCCTGTCGGTCGGCGTGGTCTACCCGGGCATGCCGCACGGCGACAAGAAGGCCGCCTACGCCAGCGACATCACCTACGGCACCAACAACGAGTTCGGCTTCGACTACCTGCGCGACAACATGGCGCTGTCGAAGGAGGACCGCCACCAGCGCGGCCTGAACTACGCGATCGTCGACGAAGTCGATTCGATCCTGATCGACGAGGCGCGCACCCCGCTGATCATCTCGGGCCCGGCCGACGAGTCGCCTGACCTGTACATCAAGGTCAACCGCATCGTGCCGGCGCTGACCCGCCAGCAGGTCGAGGATGGTGTCGGTGATTACTGGGTCGACGAGAAGGGCAAGCAGGTCCACCTCTCCGAGGCCGGCCAGGAGCACGCCGAGGAACTGTTGCGCAAGGCTGGCATCCTGCAGTCCGAGGACGACGACCTGTACGCACCGCAGAACCTCAGCGTCGTGCACCATCTCAATGCCGCGCTGCGTGCCCACGCGATCTACCAGCGCGACGTCGACTACATCGTGCGCGACGGCGAGGTCATCATCGTCGACGAGTTCACCGGCCGTACCTTGGCGGGGCGGCGCTGGTCCGACGGCCTGCACCAGGCGGTCGAGGCCAAGGAGGGCGTGCCGGTCCAGCGCGAGAACCAGACGCTGGCCAGCATCACCTTCCAGAACCTGTTCCGCATGTACAACAAGCTGGCCGGCATGACCGGCACCGCGGACACCGAGGCGTTCGAGTTCCAGAGCATCTATTCGCTCGAGGTGGTGGTGATCCCGCCCAACCGCCCGGTGCAGCGCAAGGACCACCCGGACGCCGTGTTCCTCAACCGCGCCGGCAAGTACCGCGCGGTGCTGGGCGAGATCAAGGAAGCGAACGAGAAGGGGCAGCCGGTACTGGTCGGCACCACCTCGATCGAAGTGTCCGAGATGCTCAGCCAGCAGCTGACCGAGGCCGGCATCGCCCACGAGGTGCTGAACGCCAAGCAGCATGAGCGCGAGGCGACCATCATCGCGCAGGCTGGCCGTCCCGGCGCCATCACCATCGCCACCAACATGGCCGGCCGTGGTACCGACATCGTGCTGGGCGGTTCGTGGGAGAACGAGATCGAGCAGCTCGAGGCGTCCACCGGCGAGCCGGTCGACGAGGCCACGCGTGAGCGGCTGAAGGCCGAGTGGCGCCAGCGCCATGACGCGGTGAAGGCTTCCGGTGGCCTGCATATCGTCGGCACCGAGCGCCACGAGAGCCGCCGCATCGACAACCAGTTGCGCGGCCGTGCCGGCCGCCAGGGCGATCCTGGCTCCTCGCGCTTCTACCTGTCGCTGGAAGACAACCTGATGCGCATCTTCGCCGCCGATTGGGTGCAGAAGGTGATGGAGCGCATGGGCCTCAAGGAAGACGACATCATCGAGAGTCCGCTGGTCAGCAAGCAGATCGCCAACGCGCAGCGCAAGGTCGAGGCCCACAATTTTGATATCCGCAAGAACCTGCTGGACTTCGACGACGTCAACAACGACCAGCGCAAGGTGGTCTACGGCCAGCGCAACGAACTGCTCGAGGCGGACGACGTCAAGGACAACATCGACGGCATCCGCGAGGACGTGGTGATGGAGACGGTGGCCCGCTTCGTGCCGCCGAACTCGATCGACGAGCAGTGGGACCTGCCTGGCCTGGAAACCGCGATGGCCTCCGATTTCGGGCTGCAGCTCGACCTGCAGGGCCTGGTCGCCGGGCGGCAGGAGATCGATGCCGAGGGCATCGCCGAGCACGTGGAGGCCGAGGTCCAGCGCCACGTCGAGGCCCGTGAGCAGAACGTCGGCCCGGAGACCATGCGCACGCTCGAGAAGCACATCATGCTCAACGTGCTCGACCAGTCCTGGAAGGAGCACCTGGCCCAGATGGACTACCTGCGCCAGGGCATCCACCTGCGCGGCTACGCCCAGAAGCAGCCCAAGCAGGAGTACAAGAAGGAGGCCTTCGAACTGTTCAGCGGCATGCTCGACAAGGTCAAGCACCAGGTGGTGACGATGCTGGCGCGGGTGCGCATCCGCAGCGAGGAAGAGGTCGCCGCGCTGGAAGCGCAGGAGCGCGCGCAGGCCGAGGCCCAGGCCCGGCAGATGCAGTTCCAGCACGCCAATGCCGGTGGCTACGGAGCCGACGAGGAGGCCGCGCAGGCCGAACAGGCCCAGGCGGCGCAGGCGCAACGGCAGGCATTCGGACAGGCCGGTCGCAACGAGCCCTGCCCGTGCGGCAGTGGCAAGAAGTACAAGCACTGCCACGGCCAGTTGGCCTGAGGAGCCCTGCGCCCCACCGATGAATGACGAACCTCCGAGTCGCCCCGTCCACGTCGTCGCCGGAGTGATCCGCGACAACCGGGGGCGGGTGCTGCTGGCCCGCCGGACCGAGGGCCGTGACCTGGCCGGCCGCTGGGAATTCCCCGGCGGCAAGGTCGAACCGGGAGAGTCCCCGGAACAGGCACTGGCGCGCGAGCTGCATGAGGAGCTCGGCATCACCGTCGAGATCGGCGAGCCCCTGATCTCCGTGCCCCAGGCCTACCCGGGCAAGCGCCTGCGGCTGGACGTGCGGGACATCCGGCATTGGCGCGGCCCGGCCCGTGGCCAAGAGAACCAGGCACTTGCCTGGGTGCCGATGCAGAAGCTGCCGAACTACTCGATGCCGCCGGCCGACGTGCCGGTGGTGGCCGCGTTGCTGCAGCCCGACCGGTACCTGGTGACGCCCGCTCCCCGGCACGGCGAGGAAAACGCCTGGCTGGATGCTCTGGACCGAGCCTTGGCGGCAGGTGTGCGGCGGGTCCAGCTGCGCGCTGCAGGTGCGGATCCAACCGGTAGCGGAGACGGCCAAGTGGCGGCGGAAGCCCAACCCGGCAACTGGCGCAGCTTGGTGGGAGAAGCCGTGGACCGTTGTCGCCGTGCCGGCGCCGAGGTGTTGGTGAATGCCGACACGGAGCTTGCGAACGAGCACCGTATTGGCCTGCACCTGACCGCGTTACAGCTTGCGGGGCAGGGCGAACGCCCCGTTCCGGCCGACGTCCCCTTCGCTGCCTCCTGTCACAGTGTGGAAGAGCTACGTGCCGCGGAAGCCTTAGGCTGCGATTTCGCCGTGGTCGGCGCCATCCGCGAAACCCCGAGCCACCCCGGCCAGAATGGCATCGGCTGGGACGCCTTCGCCCGGATGCGCGAACACGTCTCCATCCCCCTCTACACCATCGGCGGTCTCACGCCGGAAGACATTCCCCACGCGCGCCAACATGGCGCCCAAGGCATCGCCGCCATCCGCGCCCTCTGGCCGGAGTGACTTCCGCCGGACCCCGGGCCACCTGATGACCCCAGCCCGGTGAGACGCCTCCCCTGTAGGAGCGGCTTCAGCCGCGACCCGAATCCACATACCCGACGCAAGCCCGCCACCCCTGTAGGAGCGACGTAAGTCGCGACCCGCACCTTCTTCCCGATCCCTGGGGGTCGCGACTCACGTCGCTCCTACAACGGATCAACGCGCCGTCAGGCAACCGCCAGCACCCGCCACCGCCGATCCAATGCCACCACGTGCGCCTCCAGCGCCTCCAGCGGCCCATCATTGACCAGCACGTCATCTGCCACGGCCAGCCGTTCGGCCCGCGTCGCCTGCGCCGCGATCATCGATTCCGCCAAGGCCAGATCCACGCCATCCCGGCGCATCAACCGCTCGCGCTGTACCGCCTCCGGCACATCCACCATCAGGATCCGGTCCAGCCAAGGATAGGCACTGCGCCCGCCGCCTTCGGCCAGTAGAGGTATCGCCGCGATCGCATAGGCTCCGCTGGCCGCCTCGCACTGCGACCGGAGCAAGGACCGGACCCGCGGATGGACAATCGCCTCAAGCGCGGACCGGGCTGCGGGATCAGCGAACACCCGCCGCCTCATCGCCGCGCGATCCAGGCCCCCGGCGGCATCCAGCGATTCCGCCCCGAAAACACGCACCAGCTCCGCCAGCCCTTCCGAGCCGGGCGCAATGGCCTCGCGTGCCGCGATATCGGCGTCGGCCACCACCACGCCCAACGCCTCGAACCGGCGCGTGACCTCACTCTTGCCGGAAGCCACGCCCCCGGTCACCCCAATGATGTAATCACTCATGCCACGCAGGATGCCACGCCCGGCCAATCCCGCGGCACCTACCACCTGTAGGAGCGACGTAAGTCGCGACCCATCGTCCCTGTAGGAGCGGCTTCAGCCGCGATCAGATGATTGTTCGCCCCCGCCGGGTCCCGATCGCGGCTGAAGCCGCTACCACGCCCCGAAGGAAGTCCCCTTGGGGGACAAAGAGCCCGAGCCGCCCCGAAGGGGCCGACCTCAGCCCAGCCCCGAATACCGCATATAGCCACCCACGATCTGCTCACCCCAGAAAAAGGTGATCCAACCAGCAATCGCCAGGTAAGGCCCGAACGGAATCGGCGTAGCCCGGTCCCGCCCCTTCATCGCCAGCCACACCGAACCGATGATGGCCCCGACCAGCGACGAGAACAGGATCGTGGGCAGGATCCCCATCAGCCCCGTCCAGGCACCGATGGCCGCCAACAGCTTGAAGTCGCCGTGGCCCATGCCTTCCTTGCCGGTGATCTGCTTGAACACCCACCAGACCACCCACAGGCTCAGATAGCCCACCACCGCGCCAATCAACGCTGGCTTCGCGGGCATGTACAGATTGTCGACGGCGGCGATCAACCCCAGCCACATCAGCGGCAGGGTCAGCTGATCCGGTAGCAGATGCGTGCGCAGGTCGATACCGGACAGCGAGATCAGGAACCCGGTGAACACCATCGCCCCGAAGCCCTGCCAGCCGAAGCCGAAGCGCCACACGCAGGCCACCATCAACACCATCGTCAGCAGCTCGACCAGCGGGTACTGGGGCGAGATCGGCGCCTTGCAGTTGCGGCACTTGCCGCGCAGCGCCAGCCAGCTGAAGACCGGGATGTTCTCGTACCACGACAGCTGGTGCTTGCAGTGCGGGCAGTGCGACCGCTCCACCACGATGCCGGGTGGGGGCGGATCATAGGTATCCGGTTCGCCCAGCACCTCGCGGCTGTCGCGCTGCCACTCCCACTCCAGCCGCTTGGGCAGGCGCAGGATGACCACGTTGAGGAAACTGCCCAGTAGGAGGCCGAAACCGGCCACCAGTGGATAGCCGATTTCGGGGTTCTGATCGAGGAATGCCATCCGCGGAGCTTAGCCGACCACCGCGCCGAGCTTGAAGATCGGCAGGTACATGGCGATGACCATGCCGCCGACGACCACGCCGAGGAACACCATGATCAACGGTTCCAGCAGGCTCGACAACGCATCCACCGCGTTGTTGACCTCCTGCTCGTAGAATTCGGCGACCTTGAACAGCATGGTGTCGAGCGCACCGGCTTCCTCGCCGATCGCGGTCATCTGCACGACCATGTGCGGGAACTGGTTGGTCTGCTTCATCGCCATGTTGACGGAGTAGCCAACGGCGACGTCATCGCGTACCCGAAACACGGCCTTCTCATAAACGGTGTTGCCAGTAGCGCCAGCTACAGTGTCCAAGGCTTCGACTAACGGAACGCCAGCTTTGAAAGTAACGGCGAGAGTGCGGGCAAACCGTGCTACCGAGGAGTTATGCATGATCTGACCGATCACAGGCATCTTAAGAATCAATCTGTCCAGAAAATGTTGAAAAGCTGGAGATCGGTTCTTGGCCATTATAAATGCGACGGCAGCGCCAACGAGTGCGATAAGAATCAGCCACCACCAAGCCACCATGAACCTACTGAGGCTGATCACCATCTGAGTGAATGCAGGCAGCTCTGCTCCAAAGCCTGCGAAAACTTCCTCGAACATCGGCACGACAAAGACGAGCAAAATTGCGCTAACGATCATGGCAACTGCAACAACCATTGCCGGATAGAACATCGCCTTCTTGATCTTTCCCTTCAGTGCTTCTAAGTTTTCCTTGTACGTGGCGACAGTATCCAGTACGGTTTCGAGCACACCAGCCGATTCGCCGGCGCGTACCAGATTGCGGTAAAGTTCGTCGAATTCAACAGGATGTTTCTCTAGCGCCTCGCTAAGCGACGACCCGCTCTCAACGTTAGCTCGGACATCGTTCACGAGCTTCTGCATCTTTGGGTTCTTGTTGCCACTCGAGATGATTTCGAGTGCACCCACGATTGGTACGCCCGCCTTCATCATTGTGGCAATCTGCCGGCTAAATATTGCTATATCTAACGGGGTAACGCGCTTCCCCGTAGAGCCGAACAGTGGCTTGGGCTTTGGTTTGACGACTTTCGGCGTGATGCCCTGCCGACGCAGTTCTGCGCGGATAAAGTTTGCGTTCTTGGCGGGCTGCTCGCCCTTCATGACGACGCCGCGTTTGTCCGTGCCTTCCCATACAAATACGGTGGCGGGGTCTACACGGCGCACCGCCGTCGGCTTAGCAGCAGGTCTGGTCACAGCCATGGCTTTTATTCCTTGCTCGAGCAATTAACTTCTAGATTTGGTGTCAATGACCCGTCAATCCTTGGTCACGCGATTAATTTCGGCCAAGCTGGTGACGCCCTTACGCGCCTTGAGAAGGGCAGACTGACGCAGATCCCTTACTCCTGCACGCTGTGCAGCTTCAGCAATCTGCATCGCGTTCCCTCCCGCTAGCACGATTTCCTGGATCTGATCGCTCATCGGCATCACCTGATAGATGCCAGTACGTCCCTTGTAGCCCTCTGTGCAATCAGGACAGCCAATAGCTTCATACAACTTGAACGAAGGATCAGCAATTTCCTCAGGCGTGAACCCCTCGGCCAGCAGCGCATGCTCGGGAAGGTGCACTTCCTTCTTGCATTCGTGGAGACGGCGGGCGAGGCGTTGAGCGATCACCAGAGTAACCGACGAAGTAATATTGAACGGTGCGACGCCCATGTTCATCAGTCGCGCGATCGTCTGTGGCGCGTCATTGGTATGGAGCGTCGAGAGCACCATGTGGCCTGTTTGGGCAGCTTTGATACCTATCTCTGCTGTTTCGAGGTCCCGGATTTCGCCAACCATGATTACATCAGGATCTTGGCGAAGAAAGCTCCGGAGAGCTGCGGCGAATGTCATGCCACGCTTGGTATTCATCTGGACCTGATTGATACCCGGAACTCGGATCTCCACTGGATCTTCGACAGTGGATATGTTGCGCGTCTCGTCATTAAGAATGTTCAGTGCGGTGTATAGGGAGACGGTCTTACCTGACCCGGTGGGTCCTGTGACCAGCACCATCCCATATGGCTTCCGTACGGCGTCAAGAAATAGGTTCTTCTGATCTTCCTCGTAACCAAGCTTGTCGATTCCTAGCTTGGCGGCGCTGCCATCCAAGATGCGCAATACGATCTTCTCGCCAAAGAGCGTTGGGAGCGTACTGACGCGGAAGTCGATCTGCTTTGTCTTGCTTAGATTTAGCTTGATTCGACCATCCTGCGGTACCCGCTTTTCAGCGATATCTAGCTGAGACATCACCTTGAGGCGCGCGGAGATACGCTGCTGAAGCTTGACCGGCATTTTCGCAGCCTGCTTAAGTAGTCCGTCAATACGTAGGCGCACCCGGTATTCAGTTTCATAGGGTTCGAAATGGATATCCGACGCGCCACGTCTGATCGCATCCACCAAAACCTTGTTGATGAACTTGACCACGGGCGTGTCATCACCCTTGGCATCCACTCCGGATTCACTCGTAGCCTCGTCGTCACCTCCGACCTCGAGGTTCTCCAAGCCGTCGTCATCACCCCCCATGGCATCACCGAAGGCGTCAGCACTTTCAAGCCACCGGTCGATGTGCCGCCGAATGCTCTCCTCGTCGACCAGAATTGCTTCAACGGTGAGGTTCGTTTGGAACTTGATCTCGGAAAGAGCGTGAGTATTGGTGGGGTCGGAAATTCCCACAAAAAGCCGGTTGCCGCGCTTGAACAACGGCAGGACGCAGTGCTTGCGTAACATCTCCTCATTGACCAAACGGATTGCCGCTTGTTCAGGGTCCATCGCTGCAGCGTCGAACAGCGGCACCCCAAACTCCACCGAGTTGGCTGCGGCCAAGTGCCCCGGCGCGACTAGTCGCTTCTCAATGATGTAGCTTGCCAGCGGCTTTCGGTCTGCCGTTGCGGCAGCCATGGCTTCACGCGCTACCGTCTCACTCAGCGCTCCGTCCAGCACCAGTCGCCGGGCAATGCCCGTGATTCCCACCAAATTAGCAGTGGCGGCGGAGTTCATGCGATTGTCCCCAACAGGTAGTTCCCCATGTGGACTCTAGCGCAAGATCGCCGTTAGAAGCGCGAATCCTGTCGCATCTCGTCTCGAGCTCCCGCATGGAGCCCTCGTTCATAAAAAAGGCCCCGGATCGTCCGGGGCCTTCGTGTAGCACTACCAGCTAACTGTGAAACCTATTAGCTGCGGCACTCGGCCGGACGATACTTCTCGGCCAGGGAGCCGCCGGTGCAGTCCCAAGTTACGTTCGATGCCGGCGGGGTACCTGCCACGAGGGCCGGAGTCGGGACGAACAGGATGGTGCCACCGCCAGCGCGGGTGGTGGTGGTCACGAGAATTTCGCCAGAAGCGGCGTCTACCGCGACGCTGGCGATGTTGTCAGTTGCCTGCGGCGGAGTGTAGCCGCTGTCGAAATCGCTCCCATTGGCGGCGTTCTCGATCACGCTCACCTTGGCGGCAGAGGCAAGACCCATGCCCTCAGCGACGCGCGCACGGACGGTGTAATCCTGGTAAGCCGGCAGAGCAATGGCGGCCAGGATGGCGATGATCGCGACAACGATCATCAGTTCGATAAGCGTAAAGCCCTTCTGCATGTTCTTCATGGTGTATCCCCTAGGAGTGGTTAGTTCTCACGTGCCCTCGAGCCGGTTTTCCGGTCCTCGGGCTGCCGTGCTCGTGGCACGTGCCTCTAAGACTACGCATGACCCGTGCCAACTCCGCTGATCCTTGCCTTGCATCATCGGAGTGAAACCGGCGTCACGGTTCGAAGGGGGTACGGCTGCGAAGGGTGACGCAAAGGGTCGGTTCGGCTGTCCGGGAGGTGACGCTTGACGTCACTTCGCCGGGGTCAATCGATCCCGAGCTTCTTCAACTTGTAGCGCAGCGCCCGGAAGGTAATACCCAGGGCCGCCGCGGTACGCGTCTTGTTGTAGCGGTTCTCCTGCAGCGCGTGCTGGATGGCTGCACGCTCGATCTCCTCGATGTAGGAGGGCAGGGCGCTGGTCGCGGTATCGCGCGGGTCGATCGTGCGCGGGTCGATGCCATTGGCGGCCGCGGCAGCTTGCGGGGTCTGGGGTGCCGGAGCGGCCGTTGGCAGCGAGGGCACCACCATTTCCGGCAGGCGCAGGTCGTCCGCGGTCAACACGTCGCCATCAGCCATGGCCAGGGCGCGCTCGAGGATGTTCTCCAGCTCGCGCACGTTGCCGGGGAACGGGTAGTTGCGCAGTGCGGCCACGGCGTCCTCGCCCAGCGACGGGGCGGGGCGGGCCTGGTCCTTCGACAGCCGGACGAGGATCTTCTCCGACAGGCCCGGCAGGTCCTCGAGGCGCTCGCGCAGCGGTGGCACGCGCAGCTCGATGACGTTGATGCGGTAGTACAGGTCCTGGCGGAAGCGGCCGTCGGCCACCATCGGGGCCAGGTCCTTGTGGGTGGCAGAGAGGATGCGCACGTCGACGCTGACCTCGGTGTTGGCGCCCACCGGCTTGATCGACTTCTCCTGGATGGCGCGCAGCAGCTTGACCTGCATCGGCAGCGGCAGCTCGGCGACCTCATCCAGGAACAGGGTGCCGCCGTCCGCGCTCTGGAACAGCCCGGGCTTGTCGGCGTGGGCGCCGGTGAAGCTGCCCTTTTTGTGGCCGAAGAACTCGCTCTCCATCAGCTCGCTGGGGATGGCGCCGCAGTTGACCGGCACGAACGGCCCGCCTGCGCGGCCGCCCTCGGCGTGGATGGTGCGGGCGACCAGCTCCTTGCCGACGCCGGATTCGCCGGCGATATAGACCGGTGCCTGGCTGCGGGCAACCTTGGCAATGGTCTGGCGCAGCGACGTCATCGCCGGCGACTGGCCATACAGGCGCGATGCCACGGCGTCGGCCGCAGGGCTCTTATCCGGGGAGTCCCCGAGCTCCAGCGCGTGGCGCACCAGGTCGCGCAATACGGACAGTTCGACCGGCTTGGCGACGAAGTCGAACGCACCGGCCTTGAGGGCTTCCACGGCGGCGTCGACATTGCCGAACGCGGTGATCATGGCGACTGGCGTATCGGGGTGGTTCCGGGAGATTTCCGAGACCAGGTCGATGCCGGAACCGTCCGGCAGGCGCATGTCGGTGAGGCAGAGGTCGTACTGGTTGCGCTGCAGCAGGTTGCGCGCGTCCGAAAGGCTGGACGCGGTGTCGCATCGCAAGCCCATGCGCCCCAGGGTCATGACCAGCAACTCGCGGATATCCCGCTCGTCGTCGACCACGAGTGCGTTTCGGTTCTCAGCCATCCAGTCCTCCAATGCGCACAATACCTTAAGGGATTGTGAAGAGCCACGGGCAGAAGCCCGGCTCGCGGTCGCGCCGCGCTGATTCCATAACGGCCGCCGACGCGGTACCTTGAGCGGGTCAAGGACAGACATCGAAACGGCATGGACAGCCTCAATCCGGTCGCCACGGCGGCCCTAGCCGCACTCGCGCGCCTGCGCGATACCGAACGGCTCTACTCGCTCCAGTTGCCCCGCATGCCGGCCGCCCGCCTCGTGGTGGACCGCTGGCAGGGATGGGAGTCGCTGTCGGCCGGCTACGAGTGGTGGGTCGATGCGCTTTCGACCGACGCCTGCCTGCCATTGGACGAACTGGTCGGGCAGAACGCGACCTTGTGGACTCGCACCAGTACCGGCGGGCGGTTGCGCCGCAGTGGTCTGGTGCGGGAGGCGGTCCAACTGGGCAGCGATGGTGGGCTCGCCCGGTACCGGCTCTGCCTGGTGCCGTGGACCTGGCTGCTGACCCAGGGGCGGCACAGCCGGGTGTTCCAGGAGCGCGGGGTGCTGGAGATCCTCGGCACGGTGTTCGGCGACTATGCGCCTTGGGCGGCTTGGCAGGTCTCGGATGATGTTGGCCCCTTCCTCGAAGGCGCGCCGCGCCGGAGCTACTGCGTGCAGTACCGCGAGAGCGACTTCGATTTCGTCAGCCGCCTGCTGGCGGAAGAGGGGCTGGGCTGGCGGATCGAGGAAGATCCCGATGCGGCCGCGGGTCATCGCATGGTGCTGTTTGCCCAGAGTGGCGCGAGTCCGGAGGATCCGACGGCAGCTTTGGGCGGTGGCATCCGCTTCCATCGGAGCGACGCCACCGAATCCAGCGACACGATCCAGGCGTTCGGCAGTGCCAGCGTCCTCGGTCCGACCGCGCTCACCCTGTTGAGCGATGACTACAAGAGCGGCCGGAGCCGCGGTACCACGCTGCCGCTGGAGAATCCGGCGGTCGACGTATCCCTCGAGGCGTACGACCCGGCGGGCCCCTATGCATTTCCGAACCAGGCTGCGGCCGAACGGCAGGCGGGCTTGCTCGCCGACGCCCGTCGCGCTGCCGACGAGCGCTGGTTTGGTCGGGGCTGCGTGCGCAGCTTCCGCGCGGGCGAGTGGTTCCGCCTCCTGCAGGCGCCGATCGATACCGATGGCCATCCAGAGGCGCTGCTGGTTTCGGTACGACAGGCGGGTGTGAACAACCTGCCCGATGCCGTGCGGGAAGCCCTGGATCGCGTACCACCGTATCCGCCGCCGATGGCGACCGCGGGCGCGGACGGCATCTCACGGGTGGCGTGGGAGACAACGCTCACCCAGGCGCAGACGGTGGGCTATGCGAATGCTTTTGTTGCCTTGCCGCGTGAGCTGCCGTGGCGGCCAGTGCTGGTGGACGACACCGGTGCGCGCCTGAACCCGCGGCCGACCGCTCCCGGGTACCAGACCGCCATCGTCGTGGGTGACGGCGAGTTGAGCAGCGATGCCCTGGGGCGGATCCGGGTGCGCTTCCACTTCCAGAGCGACGAAGGCGCCGACGGTACTGCCGACAACTCGTGTTGGCTGCGCGTGGCCCAGCGCTACGCCGGGCCGGGTGTCGGCAGTCAGTTCCTGCCGCGCGTGGGGCAGGAGGTGCTGGTCACGTTCCTGGAAGGCGACATCGACCGGCCGCTGGTCGTTGGCGCGCTGTACAACGGGCAAGGCGAGGGTGGGATACCGGCAACGCCAGGCGGCGCGGAAGCGGAAATCGAACCCTCGGCCTTCACGCGCGCGTCGGACCATCGTCCCAGTGCGCAGGGCAACCGCGCCGGCGGCAACGCGCCGCCGTGGCACGGCATGAGCCCCGACGCCGAGGGCCACCGCAACGCTGCCGCGATGAGCGGGTTCAAATCGAAGGAGTTCAACGGCGAGGGCCACAACCGGCTGGTGTTCGACGACAGCGACGGCCAATTGCGGATGCAACTCGCCACGACGCACGGCGCGAGCCAGCTCAACCTCGGCCACCTGATCCACCAGGCCGACAATTTCCGTGGCAGCTTCCGCGGCGAAGGCTTTGAGCTGCGCACCGATCAGTGGGGCGCGGTGCGGGGGCGGCGCGGTCTGTGGATCAGCGCCTACACCGCGGATCCCGGCGCACCCGCCGGCGAACACATTCCAGAGCTCGCACTGCTTCGCCAGGCCGAGCGGCTGGGCGCGACGTTCTCCGACATCGCCGGCACGCACCTGACGGTGCAACTGGCCGCACATCTTGGTGTCGACCGGACGGGACACTCGCACCTGGCCGACGACCAGCCCCCGCTCGAGGCATTTGCTGCCAGCGCCGCGACCACCGTTGACGGCACCCGCTATGACGCGGCCATCGCCCAGGCCCCCGACGGCGCGACCCGCGCCGGCGATGGCCGCGTCCCCCATACCCGCGACGCCATCCTCGGCCTGTCCGCCCCCGCGGGCATCGCCCTCGTAGCAGGGCAGGCCCTGCATTGGAGCGCCGGTGAAACGCTGACGGTCATGAGTGGCGCCGACAGCAACCTGGCGGTCGCGGGCGACATGCGTCTCCATGCCGGGCAGGCGATCGGTTGGCTGGCCGGCGCGGTCGAAAGTGCGAACAGCGCGACGGGCCACAACTTAGCGCTGGTCACCGCGGAGGGCGAACTCGCCCTGCAAGCTCAGAACGGCGACGCAAACCTCAAGGCGCGGGACGGGCTGAAGGTGGTGAGTGCCAATGCCGAGGTCGAACTGGCCGCCGGCAAAACCGTGCACCTCGCCACGGCGGGCGGGGCGAGCATCACGATCGAAGGCGGCAACCTGACTGTTGCCTGCCCAGGGGAGATACGGGTGCAGGCGGGAAAGAAGTCCTTCGTTGGGCCGGCGCAGTTGTCACGGGAGATGAACTCCTGGCCGGAGTCGCGATTTGATGATCGCTACTTCGTCCAACTTCCGGATGGTTCTGTCGCGGCAGGCATGTCATACGAGATCATAAGGGCTGACGGGGCAGTGATTCGCGGTACAACGTGTGAGAAAGGAGGCCTAGCTCTCCAGCGGTCCATGGCGCGAGAGCGCGTCCAGATCCGGATTGCAGAAGCCCGTGGAGGTGCTGAGAATGGATAGCGAGATGCCTGTGGCAGGGCGACGGCTACAGAGCAGCTTCGACTCAGGCCGGGAGAGTTGGGTCGCAAGTACAACGCTCACGCCAACAGCGAACCAGGAGCCGGTCTCGATCATCATTGGGCAGCGATGCACGTGCTTTGACGAGCAGAAATTCCTCGATCTCTACCGCGACGAACACTCGCTGCACTTTGGCTGGTACGAGCGTGAGGGATCATCAAAATCCCGACTGCCTCCGCTCAACTCCGAATCACTATCCAACCTCGAGAAGCTGCTTGGGGGAATAAAGCAACACTTCGTTCCCGTTGCAGGTTGTCGACTCGATCAGATCGCTTACATGCTTGCTACGGTGCGTGTGGAGGCATATGACTTCATGCGGGGCGTGTTCTTTGGACCCACCATCGAACGGATCTCCTACGCGAGTGCTGAGGTCCATTACGGGGTAGGACCAACGGCCCGCAGGCCGACCTATGCGCGCAGGCATGGAAACATTGACGTGGGGGATGGATTCAAGTTCAGGGGGCGGGGCTTCATCCAGATCACTTGGCGTTCCAATTACGAAAGCTTCAGCTCTATCGCGGGCGTTGACCTGGTCGCCTCGCCGGATGCAGCAATGGAGTGGGAAACGGCGCTCAAGATCATGGTGATCGGCATGGTAGAGGGCCGATTCACTGGTCGGAAGTTGGACGACTACTTGGGCGACGGACAGAGCGATTTCTATGGAGCAAGAAGAATCATCAACGGACTAGATAAGGCCCACATCATTGCCGAGTATGCGGAGAAGTTCTTGGAACTCCTCCACAGCACGAGGTGCCCCGCGAGTGAATAGCTTCTCAAAGGCAATCCTCACAGCCACTCTTGTCGCCTCCGCCTTCTGTGGATGTACGTCGACGCCTCATTCTTCGTACGTAATTTCGGCTGACGGAGATCTGGTGCGTCTGGATGGAGGGAGGAGGACAACTGTGGCGTCTGGCGTGGACGACGGCGCCATGACCTATGACGTGTACCTAGACGAAAACCCATCTCTGGGCCCGTTGCTCGTGAGGGAGAGGTTTGGTGGCAGCAGGCAAATGGTGTTGGTGCCCGTCACTCCAGAGCTGGAGGCCCGCTGGGCTCTTAGCCTGTCCATAGATATGGCCGGTTCACTGGGAAAAGCAGAGCCGGTTTGGCGCGGAGTAGAGCTGAAGTTCGCCCGCCCTGCGTCGCTGAATGACAGCATCTGGGATGCTGTGTTCGCGGGCTTGGAACATGTCGAGGGTAACGCTCCAGACCCAGTGCCGCTGCACAATCCTGGGGGTGCGGGCGACGAGCTGGTTATTCCGACGTTGGTGTACTCGGGCGATCGCCTGATAGGAACTAAGACGTACCTTGCTCCCGGAGCCGTGGTCGACCCACGGACGCTCAGGCGAGCCGATCCTTGAGTTGCACTTCGGCTTTCCCCTCGCCCAGTCAGTTCAACGTTTATCGGGTGCGGTAGTGTTCAACACGGCCCCCGACAGCAACCCCCGCCGCTTGAACCACACCTCCAGCGGCCAGGTCACAGCGGCGGAATGGCGGCGAACAGCGCAAGCACGGCCCACAACGGCCAGTTCAGGCCGTGGATTCCACGTGTTGGTTCTGGCGCATGGGCTCCGCACTTGACCGTTTTCAGCTTGAAGACAGCTCTCTCAGCCGCGAAGCCGATGCGCTATAGCTTGCTGTTGCTAATTGTCGCCACTTCGTGTTCCAGCACGGCGCAACAAGAGGGCATTGGCCCACGGGGTGAGCTGTCTCGGTACACCCTTGAAGTGCCGACAACCGTGCGCTTGTCCGCTACACGGACTGCAGAGCTATCGAGGCGGAATGACCAGGTGGAAGTCGCCGAGGCCGGTCGCACGCACCTGCTCTCGGCGCTCGATTTCCCTGACACTCATGTGCTGGCTGGTGATCTGACTGGCGATGGAGAGAGCGAGATCCTGGTCGAGCTGTTCTCTTCAGCGTCGGGCAGCTGCTATGAGCTGTGGTTGCCGAGAGGTGCGACCTATCACCAGTACGACGATGTGTTCTGCAACCCGGTTTCCGAGCCTGATGGGACGTTGCGGACCGTGCGACGTGACGGCCCCTTTTCGCACATAACAACTTACCTGCCCGATGAGGAGCGCGGCCTGCGAAAGTTAAGCCGGCAGGAGCCCTTGAACCGGGACTTCAGCAGGTTTAGTGAGTGGCGGCAGGACGGGGCGATGGAAGAGGCCATCATATTCCTTGGACTTCCAGAGTGTGGCGAGGCAAGAGTCGTAATCGACTCTGTTCGGTCGCTGCGTGAGTCGCCCCGCGGGGATACGACCGGAAGAGTTCAGGGCGAAGTGCGTGTGCTTTCGATCAGCGAGGAAGAGCCCTTCGATCAACACTGGGTGCAAGTGCAAGCTCCGGACGGCTCGGAGGGATGGCTGTTGCCCGAGGAGCTGGGTGACATTGGGGCTGCCGCGATGCGTCACTGCCGCGCTCGATCAACAATCTCGGGCGACGCCAAGAAACCGCTGAGGCAGAAACTGCAATGATTGCGTCCCGCCACCTGCTTGTCGGTATCGCTGTGGCGACAGCGGGGTGTAGTGGGAGTGTGCCCATGCACGATGAAGATGCCGCATTGGGTCGGACGCCGGCCGATGGCCTAGAAGAGGCTGTGGAGGCCGCGCCGGCTGGCCCCGACAAACGTGGAACCGTTATGTACGTGGGCGATGCGGATGGAAAGAAGCGCAGCGTCGAAATCTACTATGACAGGCGGCATGTCAGAACCATCGACCACAGCTTCGGCGAATTTCAGCAGGAGCTCCCAGCCTCGATGTCGAGCTCGGGCAACATCGTCCTGCTGCACCAGGTTGAGAGCGGCACATTGCACGTGTCACCTGAGGAGGTGCAGCGACATGAGCGCTACTACTGCAACTTCGTTGATCTGCGGACCGGCTGCCTTCTCGATAGGAGAACTGGTGAATTCTGTGCCGGAGAGTGGGCTGAGAACGATACGTGGCGGGGTTCTGATGGTCGAACAGTCAACCTTCTGGAAGAACGCATCACGGCCGCACAAGTTGTGGGGTCGAGCCAGCCGCCCGCAGATGGTCCGGTCTGGAGTTACCGGAACCTGCGGCATTGTGACCCCCCGGGCCGGCATAACCGCAGAAGCTACATAACCCTGTTTGAGGCGAACGTCTTCTCCCTTACTGCAGAACAGCTTGGAGCTGAGTGGGAAGACTCAGAGAACTGGTAACACGCGATGCACGCGAGGTGATTGTGCCGAGTTTGGAGCGTGATACGGCTCCGACACCTGAGTGATCTGGCCTACTCCGCGCAGCGCCAGTGTGGGCAATCTAGGAGAGGGTGACCCAAATGGAATTTCGGTGGAGCAATGCAAAGAAGATGGTCGGGATCACTGCGGTGATTCTTCCCGCTCTGACGTTGACTGGCTGCAGTGAGGGCCGGGCGACGACAGCAACTTGTTTGGACGAGCTGCAGGCCGCTCCGCGTGCAAGTTCTCTGACACTCGACATCGAGGAGATTACTGGCGGCGGGACCGTCGAGCGTGGCGGGAGCAAGGATGAGTGGGGCGACATCCGCTCGATATCGACCAGTTGCGAGCCGCCGGCGCGACTGCCGGGCGAAAACATGCTTCTTAACGAATCCGGTATGCGGCATCCTCCAAAACCGGTGCAGGTGGTCAATCTTCCGGGCCTTTCGGGCGTGGTGTTCGCCTATTCCTCGCGCGGGGACGAAGAAATCATGACCGGTTACGCCGCGGCGTTGGTCGAGTACGGGCCCGACGGTAAGCCACGCCGGTCCTTCAGGGCGACCGAGATCCTCTGGGACGAAGGCTGGGGCCGGCATGTCACCAGTCTGCTGACGCCCGCGGGCATCCGACGCTGCTCTGTCGTACTCGAGTACTTCACCTATTCCGGCTCGGATATCGTGGGCGTGCTTGAAACGCCACACCGCAGTCCGCCGTTTTGCGAAGATCTAGTGGCACTGCCTGTTGATGCTTGAAGCAGTTCAACCGCTACCGTGCAGACTGCTCTTCGCCGACTTGTCCGACAACAACCCCCGCCGCTTGAACCACACCTCCAGCGGCCAGGTCACCAGCGGCGGAATGGCGGCGAGCAACGCGAGCACGGCGGCCCACAGCGGCCACTTCAGGCGATGCGCCACGCCCAGGGTCACCACCAGGTAGAACAGGAAGGCGGCACCATGCAGCCGCCCGAACAGCCACACCCCCAGGTCGGTGGTGCCGGTGCCGTACTTGAGCACCATCCCGACCAGCAGGCCGGCCCAGGTGAAAGCTTCGATGAAGGCGGCGATGGCGAACCAGCGGCCGGCGCGGGTGAGGTGGTCGTTATCCATGGAGTCCCTGGTGGCGCGGATGCGAGGCGGCACCCTACATGCAGCCGGTCAGCGGCGCGAGCCTGCCGCAACGGGACGCCGCTCGTCCTCGCGCTCGGGCCGGGCCGCCGTCGCGGTCATCCTCACCCGGAAGCAGCTGCCGCCGCCCGGTAGCGGGATGAAGTCCAGCGTGGCCTGGTTGGCCCGGCAGAGTTCGCGGGCGATGTAGAGCCCCAGACCGGTACCGTGGCCGGAGGTGGTGAAGAAGGGGCGGAACAACTGCTGTGCAACCCGCTCCGGGATGCCCGGGCCGCGGTCGATCACGTCGATCACCGGTTGCTGGTGCTCGTCGACATGCACGTTGAGCGTTACCTGGGCGGGCTCGCCGGGGAGGCGACCGTAGGTGAGGGCGTTGTGCACCAGCACGGTGAGGATCTGGTGCAGCTGGCGCGGATCAATCAGCGTGGCGATCTGCGGTTTGCTGGCGGTGGAGCGCAGGCTGTCGTTTTCCAGCGGGTGGCCGGCGCGGTAGTCGTCGACGAAGTGCCGGGCCAGCGCGACCAGTTCCACGTATTCCGGCTTGGCCGTTTCGCGCCGGGCCAGGCCCAACACGTTCTCGACGATGCCGTTCATCCGGGCGCCCTGTTGCCGCACGATCTCAAGCAGACGGCGGTCGGCGGTGGGGATGTCGTCGGACTCCTCCAGCAGCTGTACCGCGTAGTTGATGGCGGCCAGCGGGTTGCGGATCTCGTGGGCGAGGCTGGCGGAGAACCGGCCCAGGGTCGCCAGCGTCATGGACTCGGCGCGGCGCGATACCAGGGAGGTGTCGTCCAGGAAGATCAGCGTCTGCTCGCTACCGGCCAGCAGGCGCGTGAAGCGCGGCACCACCTCCGGCTGGTCCGGGGCGATCTGCAGCGGGCTTTCGTCAGCTTTGCCATCCTGCCGCCATGCGGCGAGGCGACGGGCAAGCTCGGGAATCGCGATCCCGAGGTCGCGGTGTCCGTCCCCGGCGTCTCCCAGCAACAGCGTCGCTGCCTCGTTCGCCAGCCGTACCCGGTTGTCGCCGTCCACCAGCAGTACGCCGGTACGCAGGCGGCGGATGATCAGTTCGTTGACCTCCACCAGATGGGCGGTTTCGGCGCCCCGGCGTTCGGCGAGCTCATAGCTGGAACGCATCTGCCGGCCGAGGACGCTGGTCAGGGTCGCGATCGCCAGGAAGCCGATCGCGAACATGATCGGCTCGGCCAGCAGCCGCCCGCTGTCGTCGACGACCATGCTCCAGACGTGCTCCCCGACCAGCGCCAGCGCAGCGGCCACTGCCACGCTGAGGCCGAAGCGCGCCGGCAACAGCAGTGCGGCGGCGCCCACGTTGAACATCAGCATCAGGGCGATGCCGGCGCCCGCGGCGGGGATGGCGTGGATGGCGAGGATGCCCGCTACGAGATCCACCGCGACGCCGGCCAGGGCCTGGGTCCGCAGCTCGCCGCGCCGGCCCAGTGCGAACAGCGCCGCGGCGAAGACAAAGTAGGACACGGCGACGACGCGCGCCAGCAGGTCGTGGCGGGGCGGGCCGATCAGGTCGGCGACGGGTCCGAACAGCACCAGCACCAGCATGGCCGCTTCCAGCAGGCGGTACAGGGTGAAGAAGTACAGCTCCCTGCGCAGGGCGGTGTCGGCGTCGTCCAGCGGAGCGGCGATGGTGTTCGGCAAGCGGTATCCCCGGGAGGTGGGCCCCGACCGGAGTATAGGCATCGATCCCCCCGCCTTTGTAGGAGCGGCTTCAGCCGCGATCGGCCGGGGGGGGCTGCCCGTACCGCCTCCCGGGTCGCGGCTGAAGCCGCTCCTACAGAGTCATGTCTGACGTCTTCGGGGGCGGCGTCAAGGGCAATTTTGCCGGGGGGGCCGCAATGCGCGACAATGCCCGGCCCCCTCGCGCCCGCGCCGCTCGCCGGTCGCCTCCGCGTGGGACGTCTTCAACTCCCCTCGGTGACGCATGAATTTCCACGAATACCAGGCAAAGAAGCTGTTTGCCGACTATGGCATCGCAGTGCCGGCCGGGCGCATCGCCCGCACGCCGGAAGAGGCCGTCGAGGCCGCCAAGTCGATCCCCGGTGACCTCTGGGTGGTCAAGGCCCAGATCCACGCGGGCGGCCGCGGCAAGGCAGGCGGCGTCAAGCTGGCCAAGAACTTCGACGAAGTGAAGCAGTACGCCGCGGCCATGCTCGGCACGAAGATGGAGACCTACCAGTCCGCCGGCGTGGCACTGCCGATCGACTCGGTGCTGATCTCCGAAGGCACCGACATCGACAAGGAGCTGTACCTGTCGGTGCTGGTGGACCGAGACACCCAGTCGGTGACGTTCATCGCGTCGGCCGAGGGTGGCGTGGAAATCGAGCAGGTCGCCAAGGACAACCCGGACGCGATCAAGACCATCAACGTCAACTACGTCGAGGGGCTGCAGCCCTACCAGTGCCGCGCGCTGGGCTTCGACCTGGGGCTCAACGCCAAGCAGGCGGGCCAGCTGACCAAGATCATGATGGGCCTGTTCAAGCTGTTCCACGAGAAGGACCTGGCGCTGGTCGAGCTCAACCCGCTGGCGATCCTGACCAACGGCAACCTCGCCGTGCTCGATGGCAAGGTCAACTCCGACGACAACGCCGCCTTCCGCCACCCGGACCTGGTCGCCATGCGCGACATCCGGCAGGAGGACGAGACCGAGGTCAAGGCCAGCCAGCACGACCTCAACTACGTCACGATGGACGGCAACATCGGCTGCATGGTCAACGGCGCCGGGCTGGCGATGGCGACCATGGACGTCATCCAGCTGGAGGGTGGCTCGCCGGCCAACTTCCTGGATGTGGGTGGCGGTGCCAACAAGGAGCGCGTGACCGAGGCCTTCAAGCTGATCCTGTCGAGCGACAAGGTGAAGGCGATCTTCGTCAACATCTTCGGCGGCATCGTCCGCTGCGACATGATCGCCGAGGGCATCATCGCCGCGGTGCAGGAAGTCGACGTCAAGGTCCCGGTGATCGTGCGCCTGGAAGGCACCAACGTGGATGCCGGCAAGGAGCTGCTGAAGAACTCCGGTCTGGCCATCACCCCGGCCGACGACATCAACGACGGCGCCCGCAAGGCCGTCGCCGCCGTTTCCGCCGCCTAACATTCGCTTTTGTAGGAGGGGCTTCAGCCCCGATCGTGAAGCGGCCCGGATTACCGGCCGTGATCGCGGCTGAAGCCGCTCCTACAGGACAAGGGATCCAATCTAATGAGCGTTCTGATCAACAAGAACACCAAGGTGATCGTGCAGGGCTTCACCGGCTCGCAGGGCACCTTCCACGCCGAGCAGATGCTCGACTACGGCACCAAGGTCGTGGGCGGCGTGACCCCGGGCAAGGGCGGCACCGAGCACCTCGGGCTGCCCGTGTTCAACACCGTGCGCGACGCGGTCGACGAGACCGGCGCCAACGCCTCGGTCATCTACGTGCCGCCGCCGTTCGCGGCCGACGCCATCCTCGAGGCGGCCGACGCCGGCATCACCGTCATCGTCTGCATCACCGAAGGCATCCCGGTGCTGGACATGCTGCGCGTGAAGAACGTGCTGCGCGACTACGACGACGTGGTCCTGATCGGGCCGAACTGCCCCGGCGTGATCACCCCGGGCGAGTGCAAGATCGGCATCATGCCGGGCCACATCCACCAGAAGGGCAGCATCGGCATCGTCTCGCGCTCCGGCACGCTGACCTATGAAGCCGTGAAGCAGACCACCGCGGCGGGCCTGGGCCAGTCGACGGTCATCGGCATCGGTGGCGACCCCATCAATGGCACCAGCTTCATCGATGCGCTGAAGCTGTTCCAGGACGACGAGCAGACCGAAGGCATCATCATGGTCGGCGAGATCGGCGGCGGCGCCGAGGAAGAGGCGGCCGAGTTCATCAGCCAGTACGTCACCAAGCCGGTGGTCGGCTTCATCGCCGGCGCCAGCGCCCCCAAGGGCAAGCGCATGGGCCACGCCGGTGCGATCGCCTCGGCCGGTGCAGGTACCGCGGAAGGCAAGTTCGCCGCGATGGAAAAGGCGGGCGTGACCACGGTGAAATCGCCCGGCGACCTGGGCGAAGCGATCGCCAAGCGCCTGGCGAAGTAATCCGGCCGGCGCCGCTGCGGCGGCGTGCAGTCGTGGAAAGGCCACCTCCGGGTGGCCTTTTTCACAGGCGGGGTGGAACAATGGCCATCCCCCGGCAATACAGGCCATGCCGACATGGCAGACCCCATCCGCATCGCCCTCGCCCAGTTCGACTTCCCCGTCGGCGCCGTCGAGCGCAACGCCGAAGCCATCATCGAGCTGATCACCGAGGCGCGCGACGAATATGGCGCGGACCTGGTGCTGTTCCCGGAGCTCGCCCTCAGCGGTTATCCGCCCGAGGACCTGTTGCTGAGGCCGGGCTTCCTGCACGACTGCGAAAAGGCGATGCACCGCATCGCTGCCGCAACCACGGGCATCACCGCGATCGTCGGCTGGCCGGAGACGGCGGGGTCGGTGGTCTACAACGCGGCCAGCATTCTCTGCGATGGCCGCATCGAGCGCACCTACCGCAAGCGCGAGCTGCCCAACTACGCCGTGTTCGACGAGCGTCGCTACTTCGTGGTCGACCCCGACGGTGGCAACTGCATCTTCGAGTTCAAGGGTGTGCGCATGGGCCTGCTGATCTGCGAGGACATGTGGTTTGCAGAGCCGCTGCACGCCACGGTGGAAGAAGGCGCGGAACTGATCCTCTCGATCAATGCTTCGCCGTTCGAACGCGACAAGCACGCCCGCCGCGATGCACTGATGGAAGATGCCACCCGCCAGTTCGGCGTGTCCATCGCCTACGTCAACTGCGTCGGTGGCCAGGATGCGGTGGTGTTCGACGGCAGCTCGCTGGTGGCGGAGAGCGGCGGCACCGTCCGCCCGGCCGCGGCGGCGTTCACCGAGCAGATGCTCGTGGTGGACTACGACCCCGAATCCCGCGGTTTCGCCTCCGTGCAGTGGATGGAGGATGGCGACGAGAGCCGTGATGCGCTGGCGTGGCGCGCCGTGGTCCGGGGCACCCGCGACTACTGCCAGAAGAACGGCTTCAAGAAGGCCTGGCTGGGACTGAGCGGCGGCCTGGATTCCGCGGTCTGCCTGGCCATCGCAGTGGACGCGCTGGGGGCGGAGAACGTCACCGCTGTCAGCATGCCCTCGCGCTACACCGCGGGCATCTCCAACGAGCTGGCCGCCGAGCAGTGCGCCGAAATGGGCGTGCGGCTGATCAACCTGCCGATCGAGAAGCCGTTCCAGGGTTATCTGGACACACTGGCCGAGGTGTTCGAAGGCCAGGAAGTCGATACCACCGAGGAGAACCTGCAGTCCCGCACGCGCGGTGCCATGTTGATGGCGTTGACCAACAAGTTCCACGGCCTGCTGCTGACCACCGGCAACAAGAGCGAGTACGCGGTGGGCTACGCCACCATCTATGGCGACATGGCCGGGGGCTACGCGCCGCTCAAGGACCTCTACAAGACCGAGGTCTACGACCTGGCGCAGTGGCGCAACACGGTCGGCGATCCGGTGATCCCGGTGGGGGTGATCGAGCGTCCGCCGTCGGCCGAGCTGCGGGCCGACCAGAAGGACCAGGACTCGCTGCCGCCCTACGACGTGCTGGACGCCATCCTGTCGCGCTATGTTGACCAGGAACAGTCGCACGAGGAGATCGTCGCTGCCGGCTTCGGCGAGGAGACGGTGTCGAGGGTGCTGCACCTGGTGCGCATCGGCGAGTGGAAGCGCCACCAGGCCGCGCCCGGGCCGAAGGTCTCGCGTCGTGCGTTCGGGCGCGAGCGCCGCTACCCGATCAGCAACGGCTACGAGGGCTGAGCGTCAGCAGGTGAGCTGCCATGTTTCCCGGCGGTACCTTCGCCGGCGTGTAGGAGCGGCTTCAGCCGCGATTGGATGCCAAACCGCCCGCGCCGATTCCACGATCGCGGCTGAAGCCGCTCCTACAAAAGCGGCGCTGCCGTAGCTTTAAACGAAAAACGCCGCCCAGGGGGCGGCGTTTCCGATTCAGCGGGGCGGGCCGTTCAGCCCGCTTCCCGCTCAATCCATGTCCAGCGCCGACTTCTCGGTCGCGAACGGGTTCAGCTTGCGCCAGTCGCTCGGGTAGTCCGGCCAGTCGCCGCTGAGGTAGGGGTGGCCCGGGGCATTCTGTTCCAGCACGCGGCGCGCATCGTTGGCCAGCGTCTCCTCGCCCAGGCCTTCGTACGCGGCCGCGAGGGTCGCCACCGCATCGTTCTGGTGCTCGGTCCCCGGATACGTTTCGATCAGGTAACGGGCGCGGTCGGCGGCGGCCACGTAGGCGGTGCGGCGCAGGTAGTACAGCGCGGTTTCCAGCTCGTGGCGGGCGAACATGTTGCGCAGCTGCGCCATGCGGTTGAGGGCGTCTGCGGCGTAGCGGCTGTTCGGGTAGCGCTCGGTGACGATCTTGAAGTCGTTGAAGGCCTGCATCGGCGTCGCCAGGTCACGGCGGCTGGCGTCCAGGCTCCAGACCTTCTGCAGGAACACGGTGTCGCGGTTGGAGTTCACCAGACCGCGAAGGTAGTACATGTACGAGGCGAGGCGATGGGTCGGATAGGTGCGAAGGAAGCGGTCGATGCTGCTGATGGCCTCTTCGTGCTTGCCCGCCTTGTACTGGGCGTAGGCCGTTTCCACCATCGCCTGCTCGGTGTATGGACCGTACGGATACTGCGCCACCAGACGCTTGTAGGCGGTCTCGGCCTGCGACCAGTTGCCGCGCGTCATCGAGGTATGGCCCTTCTCGTACAACTGCTCGACCGGCACGCCTTCGATGGCCTCTTCATCCTTGAACATCTTGCCGAAGCGGGCGCAGCCGCTGGCGACGAGGACCACCGTCAGCAGCAGGCAGGTGAGGCGCAGGGCGTGGGAGCGTTGGGTCATGGTCGAAAAGGTCAGCGGGCGCCGGAGGCACGAAGCGACGATAATAGCAGTCCCGCGCCGCGAGCCCTTAACCGTGCCCCCTACATGACATCCGACCCCCAAACGCCCGCCGGAAGCGAATCGGCCACCCACCAGGCCACCGTGCCCGACACCGCCGCCGGCCGCCGGTTCGATGCCGTGATCGCCGAATTGTTCCCGCAGTACTCGCGCTCCCGGCTGGCAGCCTGGATCAAGTCCGGAGATGCTCTCCTGGACGGCCAGCAGGTGCGTCCCCGCGATCCGGTGCGGGGCGGGGAGACGGTGAGCCTGGAGGTGGTGCTCGAGGTACAGACGCGCTCGGAGCCCGAGGACATCGCGCTGGACGTGCTGTTCGAGGACGAGCACCTGCTGGTGATCGACAAGCCGGCCGGGCTGGTGGTGCACCCGGGGGCCGGCAATCCTACGGGCACGCTGGTCAACGCACTGCTCCACCGGGACCCGGGCCTGAACGCGCTGCCTCGCGCGGGCATCGTGCACCGGCTCGACAAGGACACATCGGGGGTGATGGTGGTCGCCCGCACGCTGGTCGCGCACACCGCGTTGGTGGAGCAGCTGTCGGCGCGTGCCGTGCATCGCCAGTACCTGGCGGTGGTGGCCGGACCACTGGTGGCCGGCGGCACCGCCAACGCCCCCATCGACCGCCATCCCCGCGACCGCATCCGCATGGCGGTGCGCGACGATGGCCGCGAGGCGGTGACGCATTACCGCCTGCGCGAGCGTTTCCGCGCCCACACCCTGCTGGAGTGCCGGCTGGAAACGGGCCGGACCCACCAGATCCGCGTGCACATGCAGCACATCAAGCATCCGATCATCGGCGACCCGCTGTATGGCGGTTCGCTCAAGCTGCCCAAGGGCGCGACACCGGAATTGGTGGAGGCGCTGCGCGGGTTCAAGCGCCAGGCGCTGCACGCGGAAACGCTGGAGTTCGTGCACCCGGTCACCGGCGAGCCGGTGCGATGCAGTGCGCAGGTGCCGGAGGACATGCAGGCGCTGGTCAAGGCGCTGCAGGACGACACCCGCATCGCCAACGAAAAGGCCCGCTGAGCGTGCATCCGGCCCTGCTCGCGGCGGACTGGCCGGCGCCGGCAAGGGTGCGGGCATTCACCACGTTGCGATCGGGTGCCGGGGTGTCGCAGGGCCCCTTCCAGCACTTCAACCTGGGTAGCCGCTGCGGTGACGATCCGGCTGCGGTGGCGTCGAACCGTGACGCGCTGGTCGACCTGGCGAAGATGCCAGCCGCGCCGGTCTGGTTGCGGCAGGTCCACGGCACGGACGTCCATCGCGCACGCCAGGCGAATGCCGGATCGAGCGAGCCGGAAGCCGACGCCGCCGTGTCCGGCGTGCCCGGCGTCGTACTGGCGGTGCTCACCGCCGACTGCCTGCCCGTGCTGCTGTGCTCGGTACGCGGTGACGAGGTTGCCGCCGCCCACGCCGGCTGGCGCGGGCTCGCGGCCGGAGTGCTGGAGGAGACGGTCCGGGCGATGGCGATCCCGGCGTCGGGCTTGATGGCCTGGCTCGGTCCCGCTGCCGGGCCGGAAAACTACGAGATCGGTGAAGAAGTCTTCGCGGCTTTCACAAAGCGCGATCCGGCTGCGGCGGACGCCTTCGTCGCCACCCGCCCCGGACATTGGCGGGTGGATCTGTACGCCCTCGCGCGGCAACGGCTCACCGCCGCCGGCCTACCCCCGACCCGCATCCATGGGGGCGACTACTGCACCATCGGCGATCCGGGCCGCTTCTACTCGCACCGGCGAGACGGCCACAGCGGCCGCATGGCATCTGTAGTCTGGGTCGAACGGGCGGACTGATCCCCGAGCCATCGAAGGACGCGCTGATGCATGCAAGCTCGCTGAACCCGATCCGGTGCGTGGGACTGGCGATGGTCCTGGTCGCCACCTCGCTTCCTGCTTTCGCCTGCGAAGACATCGAGCTCCGGGCTGCCTTGCGCATGGCCTACCCGGACGCCGCCATGGATCGGCATCGACTGATCCTCCCCACCAGCGACAGACAGGCGCCGTTGTCCAGCATCCAGTGCGAGCCGTGGCCAGCACATCCGGAGCTGTTGCTGCTGGCGGTGCCGCTGCAGGCGCCGGTGCGCGAGGACGCCCATTCACAGGTGGGTGACCTCGAAGTCATCGTCTCCGACTTGGTCACCGGGGCAGTGCGCGCGCGATACGTCCACCGGAACCGGCTGGACTCCGATGCCTGGTTCTTCGACGGCGTCTCGCTCGATACCGCCGGCTTCCCGTTGAAGGAGGAACAGGCGGCATTCGGTACGCGGGTCACCTTCAGGGGATCGTCCCGGGTGAACCCCTTCTCGGAGACGACCCTGACCCTGTACTTGCTGGAAGGCAGCACCCTGTTCCCGGTCCTGCGGGACCTGCCGGTCGAACGTTTCGGCGGCGAGTGGGATGGCAACTGCGCGGGAGAGTTCGGCCGACTGGAGCGCACCCTGATGGTGGTGCCGCCCGAGGCGGAGGGATGGGCTGACCTGGAGATCCACACGCGCCGCACGGACATCGTGGCAAGGGTGGAAGGCGACCAATGCGACGAGTCAGAGATTTCGTCTGGGACCACAACCCGCGTGACACACGATGGCACCGGCTACCCGGTGTCCCCGATGCCGGATGGCTGATGTTCTTTACAGCCCGCCCCGGCCCTCTCTGAGCATCAGACCGCCCTCAGCGCCTCGAGGTAGCTGCGGCGCCATGCGGTGATGTCGAATTCGCGCAGCCGCTTCATCATCCCTTCCCAGCGTTCCTTGCGTTCGCCCAGCGGCATTTCGATGGCCTGGGCCAGCGCGGCGGCGACGCCGTCGAGGTCGTAGGGATTCACCTGCAGGGCGCCATCGAGCTCCCGCGCGGCACCGGCGAAGCTCGAAAGCACCAGGACGCCCGGATTGTCTTCATCCTGCGAGGCCACGAACTCCTTGGCGACCAGGTTCATGCCGTCGCGAAGCGGCGTCACCACCCCGACCTGGGCCAGCCGGTAGAAGCCGGTGAGCGTGGAGTGCGGGTAGTTCTGGTTGACGTAGCGCATCGGCGTCCAGTCCGGGTGCGCGTAGCCGCCGTTGATGTGCCCGGCCAGTTGCTCAAGCTCGTTGCGCAGGGCCTGGTACTCCGGGACCCCGCCGCGCGAGACCGGCGCGATCTGCAGGAAGGTCAGCCGGTCGCGCTGCTCGGGGTACTGCTTGAGATAGCACTCGAAGGCCTTGAACCGCTCGGGCAGGCCCTTGGAGTAGTCGAGCCGGTCGACACCGATCGCCAGTGACCCGCGCGGGATGCTGAGGGCCAGCTTGATGACACTCGACTGGTCCGCCGCGGCGGCGGCCTGCTCCGCGATGTGTGTGGTATCGATGCTGATCGGGAAGGCCCCTGCATGCAGCCGGTGGCCACCCGAGGTTTCCAGCACTCCGTCGGAAATCACCCGGCCGCGGCCGAACAGCCGCACGTAATCCTGGAACCGCTCCAGGTCGCGCTCGGTCTGGAAACCGATCAGGTCGTGCGACGAGAGCCCTTCGAACAGCCGGGCGTGGTGGGGCAGGGCGGCCAGCAGGTCCGAGGAGGGCATCGGCACGTGCAGGAAGAAGCCGAGCTTGCAGCGCACGCCACGCTCGCGCAGCAGCCGTGCCAGCGGGATGAGGTGGTAGTCGTGGATCCAGACGATGTCGTCATCACGCAGCAACGGCGCCAGCTTGTCGGCGAACAGCGCGTTGACCCTGCGGTAGGCGTCGTAGGTCTCGCGGCTGTAGTCGACCAGGTCGACCCGGAAGTGCAGCAACGGCCACAGGGTCCGGTTGGCGAAGCCGTTGTAGTAGTCGGTGTGGTCCTGGCGCGAGAGGTCCAGGGTGACGTATTCGATATTGCCGTCCTGCTGCTCGTGGACGTGGCCGGATTCTTTCGGATGAATCTTGCCGCTCCAGCCGAACCAGAGCCCGCCGGTTTCCTCCAGGGCCGCCCGCAGCGCCACCGCGAGGCCGCCGGACATGGGCTGGTCCGGGAGGGCGACGCGGTTGGACACGACGACGAGTCGACTCATGTAGCCTCCTGCCAGGGCCGGCTCAGCCGCGTTGCCGCGATGATCAGGCCGACATGTGAATAGGTCTGCGGAAAGTTGCCCCAGGCCTGTCCATCGTCGAACGCGAGGTCTTCCGACAGCAGGCCGAGGTGGTTGCGCTTGGCCAGCACGCGCTCGAACAGTGCGCGCGCCTCCTCGTGCCGGCCGATCGCCGCAAGCGCGTCGACGTACCAGAACGTGCAGATTGTGAAGCTGGTCTCCGGCACGCCGAAATCATCGGGTGCGATGTAGCGGAACAGGCCATCGCCACAGCGCAGGTCGCGGCCGATCGCCTCGACGGTGCCGATGAAGCGGGGGTCCTCCGCCGCCACGAAGCCGAGATCGGCGAGCAGCAGCAAGGAAGCGTCCAGCCGATGCCCACCGAAGGCGTCCACGAAATGGCCGCGCTCTTCGTCGTAGGCCTCCTGCATGACCCGTTCGCGGATGATGTCCGCGCGCTCGCGCCAGTGGCGGACCTTCGCAGGCAGGTTCAGGTGGACGGCGATGCGCGCCAGCCGGTCGCAGGCGGCCCAGCACATCACGCTCGAATAGGTGTGCACCTCGGCGCGCCCGCGGAATTCCCACAGGCCCGCATCGGGCTGGTCGTACAGCGCGAAGGCCCGGTCGCCGACCGGCTCGAGCCGCTCGAAGGTGGTCACGTCGCCCTGGTGCTCCAGGCGCCGGTCGAAGAACAACTGGGTGGAGGCAAGGACGACGCTGCCGTAGACATCGTGCTGCTTCTGCAGCCAGGCCAGGTTGCCGCGGCGGACCGGGCCCATGCCGCGGTAACCATCCAGGCTTTCGACTGCGTCCTCGGCCAGTTCGGCTTCGAAACCGATCCCGTACAGCGGCTGCAGCCCTTCCTCGTCGGTGCTGGTGAGGTTGGACACGTAGCGCAGGTAGTCCTCCATCGTGCGGGTGGCGCCCAGCCGGTTCAGCGCCCGCACCACGAATGCCGAATCGCGCAGCCAGCAGTAGCGATAGTCCCAGTTGCGCTGGGTGTGGGGTGCTTCGGGAATCGACGTGGTGACGGCGGCGACGATCGCGCCGGTTTCCTCGTACTGGCACATCTTCAGGGTGATGGCGCTGCGGATCACGGCATCCTGCCAGTCCAGCGGTACGGACAGGTAACGTACCCATTCGCGCCAATACGCCTCGGTGCGCTCCCGCGCATTGCGCGCGAAAGCGGCGACCGGCTGGGTCAGCGTCTCGTCGGGCCCCAGCACCAGGTTGAGTTCGCGGTCCAGGACGAACGGCACCTGCTCGCGCACCAGCCGGACCGGGGCGTCGGTGGTCAGGCGCAGGGTGAAGCCGGGCACCACGTAGCGCAGGTGGTTGCTGCCCCATGTCACCTCCGGCTGTCGCGCACCGTAATCCGCCAATGGCCGGAGCCGGATCCGGATACGCGGCATGCCACTCAGTGGACGGACCTGCCGGATCACCATCACCGGCCGATAGAAGCGGTCGAAGTGGTGCCAGCGCGGCGCAAAGTCGATGATTTCGATGGCGCCGCCGTGGACATCGCGCAGCACGGTACGCAGCACGGCGGTGTTGGGCAGGTACTGCTGCTCGGACGCGGCCTGGTCCTCCAGCTCGATGGCGTAGTCGCCACCGGGGTGCTGGTTGGGCCGCAGCAGCGCGCAGAAGGTGGGGTCGCCGTCGAACGCGGGGACGCAGCCCCATACGATGCGGGCATCGCGGTCGACCAGCGCCGCCAGGCTGCCGTTGCCGATCATTCCCAGTTGCAGTGACTCCTCGCAGTTGCTCATGCGTGGCTCCCGATAGCGGCTTGCAGCCATGAAATGACGTCGGCGGGATCCGCCAGGCGGTGGGCGGCCACGCTGGGCTGCCGGTTGCCCACCAGGACGGCCAGGCCGTCATGGTCGCGGACCACTTCGAAGCCGTGCTCGTCGGTGTGGTCATCGCCGACGAACACCGGCCGCCGCCCTGCGAAAGGCGGGCGGTCCATCATCTGTTCGATGGCCGACCCCTTGTCCGCGCCACCCGGGCGCAACTCGGCAACGTGGTCGCCGGACTGGATGCGGTAGCCCGGCAGGTCCGGCAGGGCGGCGTTCGCGAGCGCCATGAGGTCCTGGTGGGCCGCGGTATTGCCGCGCCAGTGCAGGGCCAGCGTCGACCCCTTGTCCTCCACCACCGCACCGGGATAGCGCTCCGCCACCCGACCGGCGTCTTCGCGCAGGTGCCCCAGGGCCGGGGGCGGTTCGGGCGCTTCCTCCTTCGAGCCGTCGATCCGCCGCTCCAACCCGTGCAGGCCGGCGGCCGGGAGATGGAGGGGCGCGAACAGCCGGTCGAGTACGTCGAGCGGACGCCCGCTGACCAGCGCAAGCGCCCCGTCCAGCCGCGCATGCAGGGCGCCGAGTACATTGACGAGGTCGGGGGGCAGCCGCACCTCGTCGGGCCTCTCCGCGAACTCAAGCAGGGTGCCGTCGACGTCGAGGAAGAGGGCCCAGTCGTCGGCGATGGCCGGAGGGCGTGGAAGTGATGCGGTGGCTACGATCATGAATGCGATTGTGGGACGGCGCATGTAAGGATCGGGTGGACAGCTTGAAGCTGGAACCCGGGGGCCACATCTGAAAGACATCGCGGCCACAACGGCGGCCGCCATCGAGGATCCACCGATGCGAATGGACAAACTCACTTCCCGTTTCCAGCAGGCGCTGGCCGACGCCCAGTCGCTCGCTGTCGGCCGCGACCACAACGTCATCGAGCCGGTGCACCTGATGACCGCGCTGATCGACCAGTCCGGGGGCAGCACCCGGCCGCTGTTGTCGCAGGCAGGCATCAACGTGCCCTTGCTGCGCGAGCGCATGGGCGAGGCGCTGGACCGGCTGCCGACCGTCTCCGGCCAGGCCGGCAACGTCAGCGTCGGCAACGACCTGTCGCGGCTGCTCAACGTGACCGACAAGCTGGCGCAGCAGCGCGGCGATGCCTTCATCGCGTCCGAGCTGTTCGTGCTGGCGGCGCTTGAAGACAGCGGCGAGCTCGGCCGCGCCTTGAAGGCCGCAGGTGCCGACAAGGCCCGGCTCGACGCCGCCATCGACAAGGTGCGCGGTGGCGAGAAGGTCCAGTCCGAGAACGCCGAGGACCAGCGCCAGGCGCTGGAAAAGTTCACCATCGACATGACCGCGCGCGCCGAGTCCGGCAAGCTCGACCCGGTGATCGGCCGCGACGAGGAGATCCGCCGCACCATCCAGGTGCTGCAGCGCCGGACCAAGAACAACCCGGTGCTGATCGGCGAGCCCGGCGTCGGCAAGACCGCGATCGTCGAGGGCCTGGCCCAGCGCATCATCAACAACGAAGTGCCCGAAGGCCTGCGCGGCAAGCGCCTGCTGTCGCTCGACATGGGCGCGCTGATCGCCGGCGCCAAGTTCCGTGGCGAGTTCGAGGAGCGCCTGAAGGGCGTGCTCAACGACCTGTCCAAGAACGAAGGCCAGATCATCCTGTTCATCGACGAGCTGCACACGATGGTCGGTGCCGGCAAGGCCGAAGGTTCGATGGATGCCGGCAACATGCTCAAGCCGGCCCTGGCCCGCGGCGAGCTGCACTGCATCGGCGCGACCACGCTGGACGAGTACCGCAAGTACGTCGAGAAGGATGCCGCGCTGGAGCGCCGGTTCCAGAAGGTCTTCGTGGGCGAGCCGACGGTGGAGGACACCATCGCCATCCTGCGCGGGCTCAAGGAGAAGTACGCGGTCCACCACGGGGTGGAGATCACCGATCCGGCCATCGTCGCCGCCGCCACGCTGTCGCACCGCTACATCGCCGACCGCCAGTTGCCCGACAAGGCCATCGACCTGATGGACGAGGCGGCCTCGCGCATCCGCATGGAAATCGACTCCAAGCCGGAGGAGCTTGATCGGAAGGAACGCCGGCTGATCCAGTTGAAGATCCAGCGCGAGGCCCTGAAGAAGGAGAAGGATGCCGAGTCGAAGCAGCGGCTGGCGGACCTGGAGGCCGAGATCGAGAAGCTCGGGCGCGAGTTCAATGACCTGGAGGAGGTCTGGAAGGCCGAGAAGGCGACGCTTCAGGGGGCGACCAGGATCAAGGAGCAGATCGAGGCCGCCAAGCTCGAACTGGAGGCCGCCCAGCGCCGGCAGGATTACACGCGCATGAGCGAGATCCAGTACGGCCAGCTGCCGCAACTGGAGAACCAGCTCAAGGCCGCGCAGGAGGCGGAGACGCAGGGCTTCACGCTGCTGCAGGACCGCGTCACCGCCGAGGAGATCGCCGAGGTCGTCGCGCGCTGGACCGGCATTCCCGTGTCCAAGATGCTCGAAGGCGAGCGCGACAAGCTGCTCAAGATGGAGGACGCGCTGCACGACCGCGTGGTCGGGCAGGAGGAGGCCATCAAGGTGGTCTCGGATTCGGTGCGGCGCTCGCGGGCCGGGCTTTCCGACCCCAACCGGCCAAGTGGCTCCTTCCTGTTCCTCGGCCCGACCGGTGTCGGCAAGACCGAGCTGTGCAAGGCGCTGGCCGAGTTCCTGTTCGACTCCAGCGAGGCGATGGTGCGCATCGACATGAGCGAGTTCATGGAGAAGCACGCGGTCAGCCGGCTGGTCGGCGCGCCTCCGGGTTATGTCGGCTACGAGGAGGGCGGCTACCTCACCGAAGCCGTGCGGCGGCGCCCCTACAGCGTGATCCTGCTGGACGAGGTCGAGAAGGCGCACCCGGATGTGTTCAACATCCTGCTGCAGGTGCTCGACGACGGCCGCCTCACCGATGGCCAGGGCCGCACGGTGGACTTCCGCAACACCGTCATCGTGATGACCTCCAACCTCGGTAGCCAGATGATTCAGGAGATGGACTCGGACGACTCGCCCGCCGGCTACACCCAGATGAAGGCGGCGGTGATGGGCGTGGTGCAGTCGCACTTCCGGCCCGAGTTCATCAACCGGCTCGACGACATCGTCGTGTTCCACTCGCTGGATAAACCGCAGATCCGGCAGATCGCTCGGATCCAGATGGGCGGTCTGGAACGACGCCTGGCCGAGCGGGGCCTGAAGCTGGAACTGTCCGATGCCGCGCTGTCGCTGCTCGCCAATGTCGGCTTCGACCCGGTCTATGGCGCCCGGCCGCTCAAGCGTGCCATCCAGCACCAGCTGGAGAACCCGCTGGCGACGAAGATCCTCTCGGGCGAGTTCGGCAACGGCGATACCGTCCAGGTGGATGCGGAAGGCGGCGCGCTGGTGTTCCGCAAAGGCTGACCACGGCCCTCACGTCGGCGCCACGAGCGGCGCCGCCAGCCATCTACCTGCAGGAGCGACGTAAGTCGCGACCCCCCGGCGGTAGGGGTCACCCCTGTAGGAGCGGCTTCAGCCGCGATCACCAACCGGACGGGCGCGCCGCTTCCCGATCGCGGCTGAAGCCGCTCCTACAAAGGCTACCCGGCAGCTCACCCCACCGCCGGCGGCAGGTGGTGGTCGCCCCGGTACGGCGGCGTTGCCATCACCATCTCGGCCAGGCTGTGGGCGAGCTCGCGTTCCGCCATCACCGCGGCATCGGCACCGTGGTCCAGCAGGTGGCGGACTTCGCCGTCAGAGTGGGCGCGGGCGACGATGGTCAGCGCCGGATTCATCTCCCGCAGCCTGGCGATGATCTCCCCGGCCTCCAGCGTATTGGGGATCGCCAGCATTGCGGTGTGCGCGGTTTCGGGCCGCGCCTCGGACAGCACCTTCTCGTTGACGGCGTTGCCGCGGATGGCCGGTACGCCGGCGATCCGCGCGCGGTCGATCAGGTGATCTTCGCCATCGACCACCACCATGGCCACGCCGCGCGCCTGCAGCAGGCGCCCCAGCTCGCTGCCCACCCGGCCGAAGCCGATCAGGATCACGTGGTCGCGCAGGTCCGCGGGGATCGGCGGATCGACGACGTAGCGCACCGGCTCGACCTCGGCCACGCGCTTCTCGCGCCGGTCCAGCCACGCGAACAGGAACGGGTTGGTGATGATCGACAGCAGCGCGCCAGCGAGGATCAGGTCCTGGCCTTCCTGCGGCAGGATGTCCAACGCCAGCCCGAGGCCGGCGAGGATGAAGGAGAACTCGCCGATCTGCGCCAGGCTGGCGGAGATCAGCAGCGCACTTCCGCGGGGCTCCTTGAAGGCCCGCATGATGGCGTAGGCCGCGGCGGACTTGCCGACCACGATGATGATGAAGGTCGCCAGCACCTCGAGCGGGTGCTCGATCAGGATCATCGGGTCGAACAGCATGCCGACCGAGACGAAGAACAGCACCGCGAAGGCATCGCGCAGCGGCAGGGTCTCGCTGGCGGCCTGGTGGCTGAACTCGGATTCGCTCAACAGCATGCCGGCGAAGAACGCGCCCAGCGCGAACGACACGCCGAACAGCTCCGCGGACCCGTATGCCACGCCCAGGGCGATGGCCAGCACGCACAAGGTGAACAACTCCCGCGAGCCTGAGCCGGCGACGCGCTCGAGGATCCAGGGGATCACCCTGCGGCCGACCAGCAGCATCACCGCCATGAACGCGCCGACCTTGAGGAAGGTGGCCAGCAGCGCGCTGCCCACCGAGCCCGCGTCGGTCGCTTCTCCGTTGAGCAGCCCCGCCAGGGCCGGCAGCATCACCAGCGCCAGGACCGTGGCCAGGTCTTCGACGATCAGCCAGCCCACCGCGATGCGCCCGCGCTGGGTTTCCACCAGCCGCCGGTCCTCCAAGGCCCTCAGCAGCACCACCGTGCTGGCCACCGACAGCGACAGGCCGAACACCACGCCCGCACCGTTGGACCAGCCCAGCCAGCGGGCCATGCCCCAGCCCAGCAGCGTGGCCACCGTGATCTGCACCACCGCGCCCGGCAGGGCGATCGCCTTCACCGACATCAGGTCGCGCCAGGAGAAGTGCAGGCCGACGCCGAACATCAGCAGGATCACGCCGATCTCCGCCAGCTGGGGCGCCAGCTCCATGTCCCCCACGAAGCCGGGGGTGAAGGGGCCGGCGATGATGCCCGCGACCAGGTAGCCCACCAGCGGCGAGAGCCGCAGACGCTGGGCGAGCGCCCCGAACACGAAGGCCAGCACGAAGCCGGCGACCAGCATGGTGATCAGTGACGTGGCGTGCGGCATCTGGCTTCCTGTCGATGGCCTTCCAGAGTGTGGGGCCGGTGGGTCCGGCGCAAGGGGCGGTTCACCTGCGGGTCCGGGCGGACAAGGTTGGCACACGTACAATGACGGCATGATCGCTTTTAGAGATTTCGCCCTCCGTCGCGGCGAACGCCTGCTGTTGTCCAACGTCGACCTGGTCCTGCAGACCGGCTGGCGCGTGGGCGTGATCGGCCGCAATGGCACCGGCAAGTCCTCGCTGTTCGCCGCTGTCCAGGGCGAGGTCGAGGCCGACCGTGGCGATATCGACGTGCCCAACCGGGTCCGCATCGCCAGCGTCGCCCAGGAAACGCCTGCGCTGGACGATCCGGCGCTGGATTTCGTGCTTTCCGGAGATGCCAGGGTGCACGCGGCCATCCAGGCCGAAGCCAATGCCTTCGCCGCCGAAGACTGGGAGGCCGTCGCCGAGGCCCACCACCGGCTGGAGGAGCTCAACGGGTACGACGCCAGCGCCCGCGCCGGCAAGCTGCTGCACGGGCTGGGGTTCTCCGCCGACACCCACGGCCGCCCGGTCAAGTCGTTCTCCGGTGGCTGGCGGGTGCGCCTGAACCTGGCGCGCGCGCTGATGACGCCCAGCGACCTGTTGCTACTCGACGAACCGACCAACCATCTCGACCTCGACGCCGTGCTGTGGCTGGAGCAGTGGCTGCTGCGCTACCCCGGCACCCTGCTGCTGATCAGCCACGACCGCGAATTCCTCGATGGCGTGTCCACCCATACCCTGCACCTGCACGACGGCAAGGCCAAGCTCTATACCGGCGACTACACCGCCTTCGAGCGCCAACGCGCCGAACACCTGCGCCTGCAGCAGATCACCCACGAGAAGGTGCAGGCCGAGCGCGCCCACCTGCAGAGCTTCATCGACCGGTTCAGCGCGAGCGCGGCCAAGGCCAAGCAGGCACAGTCGCGGGTCAAGCGGCTGGCGAAGATGGCCGATACCGAAGCCGTACGGGCCGAGCGCGCGCTGCGCATCGAGTTCCCGGAGCCCGCCAAGCTGCCGCACGCCCTGCTGCGCGTGGTGGATGCCGATTGTGGCTACCGCGCCGCCGATGGCACGCAGACCGCCATCCTGCACGACGTCGACTTCATCCTGCAGGCGGGTGACCGGGTCGCGCTGCTGGGTCCCAACGGCGCCGGCAAGTCGACGCTGGTGAAGACGCTGGTGGGCGAGTTGCCGCTGTTGTCGGGCGAACGGGGCGGGCACCCGGACCTGCGCATCGGCTACTTCGCCCAGCACACGGTGGAATCGCTGCGTGAAGGCGCCAGCCCGATCGACCACCTGTCCGACCTGGCGCCGGGCGTGGCGACCCAGCAGTTGCGGGATTTCCTGGGCAAGTGGAACTTCCCCGGCGACCGCGCGTTCGAGTCGGTCGATACCTTCTCGGGTGGCGAACGCGCCAGGCTGGCACTGGCCATGATCGCCTGGCTCAAGCCGAACGTGCTGCTGCTCGACGAGCCCACCAACCACCTCGACCTGGACATGCGCGAGGCATTGGCGGAAGCGCTGAGCATCTTCAACGGCGCCATCGTCATGGTCAGTCATGACCGTCACCTGATCGGCCTGGTCTGCGACACCTTCTGGCGCGTGGCCGACGGCGTGGCGAAGCCGTTCGACGGCGACCTGGACGAATACGCCAGCTGGCTGCGCAGCCGGGACAATTCCAACGACGGCAAAGGCACCACCCGCGCCGCGCCCGCGGCCGAGCCACCGCCGCCGGCGCCTGCAGCGAAACCCCGCAAAGGCAAGGCCAACCCGCACAAGCTGGCAAAGGCGGAAGCCGCAGTGGCGGATCTGGAAGCCGAGCTGTCGGACATCGAGAAGGCCCTGGCCGATCCGGCCGTCTACACCGACGGAGGTGCCCGCGGCGTCGAGCTGGGCAAGCAGCAGGCGGCGCTCAAGGAGGCGCTGGAGGCCGCCGAGGCCGAGTTGCTCGAGCTGTACGAGGCCGACGCGGCCTGAGCCGGAGGTGGCGGGCGCTCAGGGCGCCCGCGTGCTTCCCGCCATCCCGATGTCGAGCGGGACGTGCGTGCCGATCACGGCATGGCCGGTGATCGCTACCGCCACCGGCTCGCCTTCGGCCGTGGTCACCTCGACGTCCATGAAGCCGCCCCGCCCGCCCGCGGCCTGCTGGCGGGCCCGGAACCGGACCGGGCCGGCAAGGGGGCCGGCGGCGAGCAGGCCGTGCCGCACCAGGTAGGCCCCCAGTGGCCCGTTGGCGTTGCCGGTCACCGGATCCTCGTCGATGCCGATGGCGGGCGCGAACATCCGGCCATGGGTGAGCGCATCGTCGTCGTCCTCGGTTTCCAGCGTGAACACGAAGTAGCCATTGCTGCCGATCGCCGGACTCAGGCGGGCCAATGCCCGGAAGGCGGGTGAGAGGGCATCCAATCGTGCCCGGCTGTGCACGCCGAGCATGAGCTTGCCGTGGCCGGTGCCGACGACCTGGACCGGGCAGCGGAAGTCCAGGTCGGCATCCCCGACGCCGAGTGCGGCCATCACCGCCCGCACCAGGAGGGGCGAAAGGGGCGGGTCGAACACCGGTGGCCCCTGTTCGATCCGGACCACGAAATCGCTGCGCTGCGCGCGGGTGTCCACCACCTGCACGCCGGCACCGGTCAGCTGCCGGCGCACGCCCGGCCCTCCGCCCTCCAGCGCGAGCGCGTAGTGGGCGGCGACCGTCGCGTGGCCGCATACCGGCACCTCCGTGGTGGGGCTGAAGAAGCGCACGTGCATGTCGTGGTCCGGCCCCCGGGGCGGCAGGACAAAGGCGGTTTCGGACCAGCCCAGCTCGGCCGCGATGCGCTGCATCTCGTCGTCGCCGAGTCCGTCCGCATTGGTCACCACGCCGGCAGGGTTGCCGCGTCCCGGCTCGGTGGTGAAGGCGTCGATGCGATAGACACGCAGCGGTTCCATCGGTTCGGCTCCGGCTTCAGTCCTTCAGGAAATACTCCACCGTGGTCACCACGCGCACCCGCTTGACCTGGGGGCTGCTCTGGTCGCGGTCGCTGATGCTGACCACCCCCTGGTTGGCGCTGCGGATGCCGCCCAGGCGGGCGCCGGAGTCCTTGGCGAACTGCTGGGCGGAATCGCGCGCCGCAGCGGTGGCCTCGGCGATGAGGGCGGGCTTGATGTCGTTGAGCCGGGTGTAGTCGAAGTCGGGGGCGCTGCCTTCGCCGATCATCACCCCGCCGGCGACCAGTTCGCCGCTGCGGCGCAGCACCTCGAGGGCCTTGGCCACGTCATCGGTGCGCAGGCTCACGGTGGTGGAGTAGCGGTAGCGTTCCGGTGGGCGGCTGTCGCCGTAGGCGTAGGCCCAGCGGTCCTCCAGCCGCGGCGGCGACACCACGATCTCCTCGGGCGCGAAGCCCGCGCCGGTGAAGAACCGGCGGATCGCGTCGGTATTGGCGTCGAGCTGGCGCTGGACTTCCGCCAGGTCGTTGCCCCCGACGGTATGTGGCAAGGGCCAGACCACGCGGTCGGCATCGACGATCTTCTCCGCCGAACCCTTGACGGTGACGTAGCGGTCGTCGGTGCGGAGCTTGGCCATGCCCTGCGCGGCGAACCAGCCGGCCAGCGCGAGACCCACGGCCACCAGGGCGGCAGCGACCAGCAGGGTAACGGTGCGGAAGGATGACATTCGCGATTCCACTTGTCGGAGACTGGGGCACAGCGTAGCGCCTGCGGCCGGCGCCGTGCTTGCCAGCCTACGCGCATGCGCCGACCATGCCTGCAGACCGCCCCACCGGACCCTGCATGAGCAACGAACTGATCTACCTGCTGCTGATCTTCGGCCTGCTGGTCATCCCGCGCGCATTGCAGCGCTTCAAGCTGCCGGCACCGATCACCTGTCTGGCGCTGGGGCTGGCGGCGATGCTGGTCTACGGCGACCGGACCCACGATCCGGTCGTGGCGCTGCTCTCGACGCTGGGCATATCGTCGCTGTTCCTGTTCGCTGGCCTGGAAGTGGACGTGCCGGCGCTGCGCAAGGGGCTCGGGCGGCTGCTGGTGCACCTGCTGGTCCGCACCCTCGCACTGGTGGCGCTGGCATGGCTCACCTGGCGCTATGCCGGATTTGGCTGGCAGGCCTCGGCACTCGTCGCGCTGGCGTTGCTGACGCCCTCCACCGGCTTCATCCTCGATACGCTCGAGCGCCTGGGGCTGGATTCCGAAGAACGGTTCTGGGTGACCAACAAGGCGATCGCGGGGGAGCTGCTGGCCCTGCTTGCGTTGTTCGTGGTGCTGCAGGCGACGGACCCGGTGCAACTGGGCATCTCGTCGCTGACGATGGTGGCGATGCTGGTCGGCCTGCCGCTGCTGTTCGTCGCGCTCGGGCGCTGGGTGGTGCCGCACGCGCCGGGTTCGGAGTTCTCGCTGCTGGTGATGGTGGGCCTGGTGGCGGCGTTCATCACCTACAAGCTGGGTGTCTACTACCTGGTCGGGGCGTTCGTGGCCGGCCTCGTGGCGCGCATGCTGCGCCTGCGCATGCCCTTGCTCGCCTCCGACGACAACATCCACGCCCTGCGGCTGTTCGCGACCTTCTTCGTGCCGTTCTACTTCTTCCACGCCGGCACCGGCATCTCCCGCGATGCGCTGACCTGGGAGGCCGCCGGGCTTGGCGTGGTATTGACGCTGGTGATGGTGCCGATCCGCATCGGTGGCGTATGGATCCAGCGCCGGCTGATGTTCGGCGAGGAGCGCGGCAGCAGCCTGAAGGTCGCGGTGTCGCTTGCCCCGACGCTGGTATTCACGCTGGTGCTGGCCAGCATCCTGCACACCCGCTTCGACCTGCCGGGCGTGTGGTTCGGCGGCCTGATCCTCTACACCACGCTCAACACCCTGCTGCCTTCGCTGGTGCTGCGTGCCCCGTTCAACGTCGACCCGCTTGCCGGCGGGGGGGGCTGGAAAGCCGGCAGCTCTCATCCCGAGGATCAGCTCGAAGCGGAAGAAGCCGCGCCTGTGGCGCCGCGCCCGGAGGTCAGCGACGCCGGCGCACGGGGCGCGTGAAGCTCAACGCTGATCGCGCGGCGCTTGGGCCGCCTCGGCTTCGCCGGCCTCGTGGGATTCAGGAAGCATCTCCAGGGCCGAGGGCGTGGTGCGCACCATGGGGTGGAACTGGCCGGGGTGTTCGCGGTCGCGATGGCGCACCAGCCGCCGGCCCAGCGCCACCACCGCCACCAGCCCGAAAGAGGCGGCGAAGAACAGCGGCAGTGTCTCCGGTCCCCAACGCTCCATCACCAGCCCGCCGACCGCCGGTCCGATGGCCGAGCCCACGCCATTGAGCAGCAACAGACTGCTGCCGCCCGACAGGATGTCCCTGGGCGGCAGGTGGTCGAGAAGGTGGGCGACACAGATGGGATAGATCGAGAACACCAGACCGCCGAAGCCGAAAAACAGTGCGTACAGCAGCGGCCGGTTGTTCCCGCCCTGCAGTGACAGTGCCAGCGCCACGCCGACCGCCAGCGCACTGACCAGGGCCATCGCGGTGCGGCGGTCGCCGCGGTCGGAGATCCTGCCGATGGGCAACTGCATGACGGCGCCGCCGATGATCGCGGCGGAAATCAGCGTCGCCACCTGGGATACGCCGAGCCCGAGGCGGGTCCCGTACAAGGCGGTCAGGCCCCAGAAGCCGCCCATGCCCACGCCCGCCAGCAGTGCCCCACTCGCGGCAGCCGGGGCGGTGCGGTAGATCGCCGCCAGCGCCAGCCGGGGGCTGTGTGGCAGCTCGGGCTGGGTCATCCGGCTGGCGGTGACGGGCAGCGCGGCCAGACAGATCAGCACCGCGACCAGGCTGAAAGGCACGTAGTGCGCGGGGTCCGACAACCCGAACAACAACTGCCCGATCGCCAGGGCGCCCAGGTTGACCACCATGTACAGCCCGAATACCCGACTGCGCTGCTCGACCGGCGCCTGCGCGTTGAGCCAGCTCTCGATGACCGTGTACAGGCCGACGAAGGCGATGCCGCTGAACAGCCGCAACACACCCCAGGCCCACGGGTTGGGCAGGATCGGGTGCAGCAGCACCGTGGCCGCGATCAGGGAGGTGTAGAACGCGAAGCAGCGGATGTGCCCGATGCGTCGGATGAGGTTGGGGGCGATGTAGGTGCCGACCAGGAAGCCGACGAAGTACAGCGACATCACCAGCCCGAAGGCGCGCGCGTCGAAGCCTTCCAGCTCGCTGCGCACCGCCAGCAGGCTGCCCAGCAGGCCGCTGCCCATCAACAGGAGTGCAACGCCGGCGAACAGGGCCGACAGGGGCCGCGCGGCAGCGATCATGGCACCTCCGGGAGTCGAAGCCGGGCAAGCTAGCACAGCGCCGGGCCAGGCCCGTGGCGTCCGGGAGGCCCACGCGGATGGCGGCGACGCCTGCCGTCCACTTGATTAGTGGCGCCCAGGCCCCACAATCCGCGCACACCGACTGTTCCCCTGAATCCTCCCATGCCGATCTATGCCTTCGAGTGCGCCGCCTGCGGCCACAGCTTCGACCGCCTCCAGAAGTTGTCCGATGCCGATCCCGTGGAGTGCCCGGAGTGCGGGCAGCCCCGGATCCGGCGCCAACTGACCGCGCCCCAGTTCCGCCTGGCCGGCGGCGGCTGGTACGAGACCGACTTCAAGAAGGATGGCGACAGGAAGCGCAACCTCGCCGGCGACGGTGGCGGCAAGTCGGGCGAGGGCAAGGGCGGGGAAGGCAAGGGTGGCGATGCCAAGCCGGCTGATGCCAAGCCGGCTGGCGGTTCCGACGCCAAGCCGGCCAAGACCGAAACGGCCGCCACGAAGCCGGCCAGCAAGCCCGCTGCCTGATCGACGACCTGCGCCCGTCCCATGCCTTTTGTAGGAGCGGCTTCAGCCGCGATCACGGAGCAGGCGCGGGCGAACGATTGGCGGATCGCGGCTGAAGCCGCTCCTACAACATCGTCCGCTTCGGGCGCGCATCCCAGCGAAGCCCCTCGGCCCCGGCTAAACTAGCCGGCTCCCGGCCCCGCGCCGGGTCGCCGGGCGCGCGGCGCCCGTCCCGAGCCATTCCGGAGCCCCCATGCGTACCCATTTCTGCGGCCTGATCGACGAATCCATGATCGGCCAGACCGTCACCCTCTGCGGCTGGGCCGACGTCGCCCGCGACCTCGGCGGCCTGTGCTTCATCGACCTGCGCGACCACGAAGGGATCGTCCAGGTCGTCGCCGAGCCGAGCGCCGGTACTGCCGGCAATGCGGAGGTTATCGCCACCGCCGCCAAGGTGGGTTACGAGGACTGCCTGCGAATCACCGGCACCGTGCGCCGCCGCGAGTCGGTCAACACCCGCATCAGGACCGGGCAGGTGGAGGTCGTCGCCACCGGGATCGATGTGCTGAACAAGGCCGAGCCGCTGCCGTTCCACGCCCACGAGAACCCGGGCGAGGACATCCGTCTGGAATACCGCTACCTCGACCTGCGCACCCCGGAGATGCAGCGCCGCATGCGCACCCGGACCCGGCTGGTGCAGTCGCTGCGTCGCTGGCTGGATGCCCGCGGTTTCCAGGACATCGAGACCCCGATCCTGACCAAGGCCACGCCGGAAGGTGCACGCGACTTCCTGGTGCCGGCCCGCATGCATCCAGGCGAGTTCTACGCCCTGCCGCAGTCGCCGCAGCTGTTCAAGCAGATCCTGATGATGGCGGGCTTCGATCGCTACTACCAGATCGCGCGCTGCTTCCGCGACGAAGCCCTGCGCGCCGACCGCCAGCTGGAGTTCACCCAGCTCGATATCGAGTTCGCCTGGGTCGAGGAGCGTGATGTCCAGGACACCGTCGAGGCGATGGTGCGCGAGGTCTTCCGCGAGGTGATCGACGTGGAGCTCGGCGAGTTCCCGCGCATGACCTATGCCGAGGCGATGCGTCGCTACGGGTCGGACAAGCCGGACCTGCGCATCGAGATGGAACTGGTCGATATCGCCGATCTGGTGAAGGCGTGCGAGTTCAAGGTCTTCACCGATTGGGCGAACCATGAGGATGGCCGGGTGGTTGCATTGCGCGCGCCGGGCGCGGCCTCGCTGTCGCGCAAGCAGATCGACGAGCTGGGCGCGCATGCGGCCAAGTACGGCGCCAAGGGCGTGGCCTGGATGAAGGTGGAGGATCCGGGCAAGGGTCGCGAAGGCATCAACTCGCCGATCGCCAAGTTCCTGGACGATGCCACCCTGACCGCGATCGTCGACGCCACCGGCGCGCAAGCCGGCGACCTGCTGCTGTTCGGCGCGGCGACCCACAGCGTGGCCTCGGATTTCATGGGCGCACTGCGCCTGAAGCTGGGCCGTGACCTCGGCCTGGTGCAGGAAGGCTGGAAGCCCCTGTGGGTCACCGACTTCCCGATGTTCGAGTGGGACGAAGAAGCCAGCCGCTACGTCGCCCTGCATCACCCCTTCACCGCACCGGCGGTGGATGATGTCGAAGACCTGAAGGCGAATGCCCGCACCGCCGTGTCGCGCGGCTATGACATGGTGCTCAACGGCAACGAGATCGGCGGCGGTTCGATCCGTATCCACCGCTCCTCCATGCAGTCGGCCGTGTTCGAGCTGCTCGGCATCGGCGCCGATGAGGCGCAGGCGAAGTTCGGTTTCCTGCTGGACGCACTCAAGTACGGCGCTCCGCCGCACGGTGGCATCGCCTTCGGCATCGACCGCATCGCGGCGCTGATGGCCGGCACCGAGTCGATCCGCGACGTGATTCCGTTCCCCAAGACCACCGGCGGCCAGTGCCTGATGACCGGCGCGCCTTCGCCGATTGCCGATGAGCAGTTGGCCGAAGTCCACGTGGCGGTGCGGCCGAAGGCGTGAAGCCGCGGATCCGGCGCGCAGGGTTGGAGGACGCGGCGACGCTCTCGCGCCTCGCCGCCCGCACGTTCACCGAGGCGTTCGGCCACCTGTATCCGGACGAGGACCTGCAGGCCTTCCTGTCGGAGAGCTATAGCGTCGAGCGCCAGCGGGTGATCCTCGGCCACCCGGACTACGCGGTGTGGTTGCTGGAGGTCGAGGGCGAGGCGGTTGGCCATGCCGCCGCGGGTCCGTGCGGCCTGCCGCACCCGGAGGTGACCGAGGGCGACGGCGAGCTCAAGCGCCTGTACCTGCTCGAATCCTTCCAGAACCATGGCTGGGGCGGGCACCTGTTCCAGACGGCCATGGACTGGTTGCAGCGGGAGGGGCCGCGCACGCTGTGGATCGGCGTGTGGTCGGGCAACCTCGGCGCCCAGCGGTTCTACGCCCGCCATGGGTTCCGGCATGTCGGCGACTACGAGTTCATCGTCGGGCGGGTGCGTGACCACGAGTTCATCCTTCGGCGCGAGGCAGGCGCTACCGGGCCGGACGGGACGTCTTGAGTCGGCGCGTCATCCTGGTGCACGGGTTGTGGATGCCCAGGGCCTCCATGCGCTGGCACGCGCGCAGGCTCCGGAAGGCCGGTTACCAGGCGACCCTGTTCGGCTACGCCACCGTCGGCGGTGGGCCGGAACAGGCGATTCCCGCGCTGCGGGCGTTGCTGCGCGAACCCTGCGACATCGTTGCCCACAGCCTGGGCGGTGTGCTGGCCCTGCGCACCCTCCAGTCAGAGCCGGGATTGCCGGTCGGCCGCGTGGTCTGCCTGGGTTCACCCCTGTGCGGCAGTGCTGCCGCCAGCGCCCTGGCACGGCTGCCGCTCGGTGCCCGGACGCTGGGTCGCAGCGCCTCGCTCCTGCGCGACGGCTGCGATCCCTGGCAGGGCGAGGCGCGCGTGGGCATGATCGCCGGCGATTCGGCACTTGGCCTGGGCCAGGTCTTCGGGCGGTTCAAGGGCCCCTGCGACGGTACGGTGTCGGTGGAAGAGACCCGGATCGAGGGGCTGGCCGACCATATCGTGCTGCCGACCAGCCACAGCGGCATGCTGGTGTCGAAGCGGGTCTCCCGGCAGGTATTGGAGTTCCTCGCGCACGGCCGTTTCCTGCATTCCGATGCCGGGGCGAAATAGGCGTAAAATCCCGCGCTTGTCACAAGCACAACCGGACATCACATGGGCAGGGGACCGTCGATCGAAGGCCGCAAGAACGCTTCGGATGCGAAGCGCGGCAAGATCTTCACCAAGATCATCCGCGAGATCAGCGTGGCCGCGCGCTCGGGCGGCGGTGATCCGACGGGCAATCCGCGCCTGCGCACCGCGATCGACAAAGGCCTGGCGGCGAACATGTCCAAGGACGTGATCGAACGCGCCATCAGGAAGGCCACCGGTGAGCTGGAAGGGGTGGACTACGAGGAAATCCGCTACGAGGGCTACGCGCCCGGCGGCGTTGCGGTGATCGTGGACTGCCTGACCGACAACAAGGTGCGCACCGTCGCGGACGTCCGCCACGCCTTCGGCAAGTTCGGCGGCAACCTCGGCACCGACGGCTCGGTCGCCTTCATGTTCAACCGGGTGGGCGTCGTCACCTACGGCCCCGGCGCCGACGAGGATGCGATCACCGGCGCGGCAATCGAGGCCGGCGCGGACGATGTGGTGGTCTACCCGGATGACGGCTCGATCGACGTGCTGACCTTGCCGGACAATTTCGAGGCCGTGCGCGATGCCATGATCGCCGCCGGCCACCTGCCGGCCCAGGCCGAAGTCACCTACCGCGCCGACAACGACATCGCAGTGGAAGGCGACACCGCCCAGCAGGTGGTGAAGCTGCTGGACTGGCTCGAGGACCTGGACGACGTCCAGAACGTCTACTCCAACGCCGAGCTCGGGGCGGACGCGTACGCCTGATGGCGTAGGCTGGCGACGTGATCCGCATCCTGGGAATCGACCCCGGTTCGCAACGGACCGGCATCGGCGTGATCGATGTCGCCGCGGACGGGCGCTGCGTGTACGTCCACTGCGAGGCGCTGAAGCTGCTGGATGCCGAGGATTTCCCGTCGCGCCTGGGCCTGTTGTGCGAAGGGCTGGAGCGCGTGCTCGACGACTGGCAGCCGACCCACGTCGCCATCGAGACCGTCTTCATGGACAAGTCCGCGACCTCCGCGCTCAAGCTGGGCCACGCACGTGGCGCTGCCCTGGCGACGGTGGTGCGCAGGAAGATCGGCATCAGCGAATACGCGCCCCGGGTGATCAAGCAGTCGCTGGTCGGGCGCGGCGCCGCCGACAAGACCCAGGTGCAACACATGGTCCGGTTGCTGTTGAACCTGGCCGACATGAAACTGCAGGCCGACGCCGCCGATGCGCTGGCGGTGGCCCTGACCCACGCACACATGAGTGCCACCGCGGGCCGCACCGGCCTGGCAGTGCACCAGCTACGGAGGCGCGGCGCATGATCCGCAGGCAGGCATGATCGGCAGGCTCAAGGGCATCGTGGTCCACAAGCAGCCCCCGTGGCTGGTGGTGGACGTTAACGGAGTGGGGTACGAGCTGGAGGCGCCGATGAGCACCTTCTACGACCTGCCCGACCTCGGCCGCGAGGTATCGCTGTTCACCCATTACGCGCAGAAGGAAGACAGCGTCTCGCTGTACGGCTTCCTGCGCGAAGCCGAGCGGCGGTTGTTCCGCGACGTGCAGAAGGTCTCCGGGGTCGGCGCGAAGATTGCGCTGGCGGTGCTGTCGGGCGTCAGCGTCGATGACTTCGCGCGCATGGTGCAGAACAGCGATGTCACCGCGCTCACCCGCATCCCGGGCATCGGCAAGAAGACCGCCGAGCGCATGATCGTCGAACTGCGCGATCGCGCCGCCGCGCTGGGTGGCGATGGTGTCGCCCTCGACCCGAAAGGCATGCCCGGCGATCCGCAGAGCGAGGCGGTCATCGCCCTCCAGCAACTGGGCTACAAGCCCGCCGAGGCCGCGCGCATGGCACGCGATGCCACCGCCGGTGGCGACGACGCTGCCACCATCATCCGCAAGGCGCTACAGTCCGCGCTTCGCTGAGGCGCCCGACGCTTTCCGCCAAGGTCCATATGTCCAGTCCAAACAACCCACGCAACGGCCACGGGGCCGCGGGCGCCCATGGCAGGAAGGGCCTCGCCGGGCTCGTCGTCGCGGCGGTCGGTGTCGTGTTCGGCGACATCGGCACCAGCCCGCTGTACACGCTCAGGGAGGCCTTCAGCCCGCACTACGGACTGGTCGCCAACCACGACACCGTGCTGGGCATCCTGTCGCTGGTGTTCTGGGCCCTGATGATCGTGGTCACGCTGAAGTACGTGACCATCATCATGCGCGCCGACAACGAGGGCGAAGGCGGCATCATGGCATTGATGGCGCTGGCCCAGCGCACGCTGCCGAAGGGCTCGAAGTCGGCCTACGGCGTCGGCATCCTCGGCGTGTTCGGCGCGGCACTGTTTTTCGGCGACGGCGTGATCACCCCGGCGATCTCGGTGCTGTCGGCGCTGGAAGGCCTGGAGGTGGTCGCGCCGCAGCTGGGCCGCTGGGTGGTGCCATTGACGGTGGTGGTGCTGGTGGCGCTGTTCGCCGCGCAGCGCTTCGGTACCGAGAAGGTCGGCAAGGTGTTCGGGCCGATCACCGGGATCTGGTTCATCACCCTGGCCGTGCTCGGGGTGGTCAACATCCTGCACGAGCCCGAGGTGCTGAGCGCGATCAATCCATGGTGGGCGGTGAACTTCTTCGCCACGCACAGCTGGCACGGCATCTTCATCCTCGGTGCGGTGGTGCTGGCGGTGACCGGAGGCGAGGCGATCTACACCGACATGGGCCACTTCGGCGCCAAGCCGGTGCGCTACGGCTGGTACTACTTCGTGCTGCCTTCGCTGATGCTGAACTACCTGGGGCAGGGCGCGCTGGTGCTCGAGGATCCCGCCGCCATCGCCAATCCGTTCTACATCGGCGTTCCCGAGTGGGGACGCGTGCCGATGATCGTGCTGGCCACTGCGGCGACCGTGATCGCCTCTCAGGCCGTCATCACCGGCGCGTTTTCGGTGACCCGGCAGGCGATGCAGCTGGGGTACATCCCGCGCATGAGCACCAAGCACACCTCCAGCGACACCATCGGGCAGATCTACATCCCGAGCGTGAACTGGATGATGATGATCGTGGTCATCCTGCTGGTGCTGACCTTCGGCAGCTCCTCGGCCCTGGCCACCGCCTACGGCATCTCGGTCTCGGGCACCATGCTCATCGACACCCTGCTGCTGGCCCTCGTGGCGCGCGCCCTGTGGCCGCGCTGGCGCTGGTGGGTGCTGCCGCTGTGCGTGGTGTTCCTGGTCGGCGACATCGCCTTCGTGATCGCCAATGGCGCCAAGATCCTGCAGGGCGGCTGGTTCCCGCTGGTGCTGGGCATCGTGCTGTTCACGATGCTGCGGACCTGGCGCCGCGGCCGCAAGCTCCTGCGCGAGGAAGTGCAGAAGGGCGGTATCCAGCTCGACAGCTTCCTGCCGGGGCTGATGCTCGCACCGCCGGTGCGGGTGCCGGGCACGGCCATCTTCATGACCGCCGACAAGGGCGTGGTCCCGCACGCGCTGATGCACAACCTCAAGCACAACAAGGTGCTGCACGAGCGCAACGTGTTCCTGACCGTGGAAACGCTGGCGGTGCCCTACGCACCGAGCGACAAGCGCCTCAAGATCAGCGAGATCGGCGACGACTTCTACCGCGTGCTGATCCGTTTCGGCTTCATGGAGACGCCGGACGTGCCACTGGCGCTGATGCGCTCCTGCGATGCCGGCGGCGTTTACTTCGACCCGATGGAAACCACCTATTTCGCCAGCCGCGAGACGGTGGTGGCGATCGCCCATCGCGGCATGCCGTTCTGGCGCGACCGCCTGTTCGGGTTCATGCACCGCAATGCGGCGCCGGCCACCGGCTTCTTCAGGATCCCGGGCAACCGGCTGGTCGAACTGGGCGCCCAGGTCGAGATCTGACGGGCGGCCCGCCGCCGCCTGTTTCACGCGGCGGAGAGCGTGGAGGAGCATGTAGGAGCGGCTTCAGCCGCGATCGGACCATCGGTTGCCCATCGGCATCCGATCGCGGCTGAAGCCGCTCCTACAAATGCACGGATCAACCGCGGCGGGCGCTAGCTCGCACGAGGCGCCGATCCGCGCCCACCCATGCGAACATAGCCCGATGAACGAAGAGCGCATCATCGCCCCCGGCGCGACCCACGAGGACGACGCGGTCGAGGCATCGATCCGGCCGAAATCGCTGGACGACTACCTCGGCCAGCAGCCGGTCCGGGACCAGATGAAGATTTTCATCGAGGCCGCCAAGGGCCGGGGCGAGGCGCTGGACCACGTGCTGATCTTCGGGCCGCCCGGCCTGGGCAAGACCACCCTGAGCCATGTGATCGCCAATGAGCTGGGGGTCAACCTGCGCACCACCTCGGGCCCGGTGATCGAGAAGGCCGGCGACCTCGCCGCGCTGCTGACCAACCTGCAGCCGCACGACGTGCTGTTCATCGACGAGATCCATCGCCTCTCGCCCGTGGTCGAGGAGGTGCTGTACCCGGCGATGGAGGACTACCAGATCGACATCATGATCGGCGAGGGTCCCGCGGCACGTTCGATCAAGCTGGACCTGCCGCCCTTCACGCTGATCGGCGCCACCACCCGGGCCGGCCTGCTGACCGCGCCGCTGCGCGACCGCTTCGGCATCGTCCAGCGCCTGCAGTTCTACAGCCCGGCCGAGCTCACCCGGATCGTACGGCGCTCGGCCAGCATCCTTGGCATCAGCTGCGAACCCGAAGGGGCCGGGGAGATCGCCCGACGCTCGCGCGGCACTCCGCGCATCGCCAACCGCTTGCTGCGCCGGGTGCGCGACTACGCGCAGGTCCGCGCCGGCGGCCGGATCGACCAGGCCACGGCCGACGCCGCGATGGCGATGCTGAAGGTGGATCCGGAGGGTTTCGACGAGCTCGACCGCCGCCTGCTGACCACCATCATCCAGTCCTTCGATGGCGGCCCGGTCGGGGTGGAGTCGCTCGCCGCGGCATTGAGCGAAGAGCGCGGCACGCTGGAGGACGTGATCGAGCCCTACCTGATCCAGCAGGGATACCTGGTGCGCAGCGCCCGCGGCCGGATGGCCACGCCCAAGGCGTATCGCCACGTGGGCCTGCAACCGCGCGGCGCCGACGAGGACCTGTTCGAGGCTCCCGGCCCCTCCGCCTGACCCCGCTTTTCCCTTCGATCCGTTACAGGTCTTTCGACAATGTTCAGCCTACCCGTCCGTGTTTACTGGGAAGATACCGACGCTGGCGGGGTGGTCTACCACGCCCGGTACCTGGGTTTCCTCGAGCGGGCGCGCAGCGAATGGATGCGCGGACTCGGGTATGCCCAGGATGCACTGCGCGTCGAGCACGACCTGGTGTTCGCGGTCCGGTCGATGGAGATCGGCTTCGTGAAACCGGCGCGGCTCGACGACGAGGTGCAGGTCGGTGTCGACCTGCGCGAATGCCGCCGCGCCAGCGCGGTGTTCGCCCAGGAGATCCGGCGCGACGGGACGCTGCTGCTGAGCGCGACCGTGCGTGTCGCGGCACTGGATGCACAGGCTTTCCGGCCGCGGGCCATCCCGCAGCCCCTGCACGACCGGCTCATGGCGCTGGCGACACCTGCGCCCAGATCCGCAACCACTGACACCCGGCAGGCGCCGGACCGACCAACCGTCCGGAATGAACCGGGCACCGGAGACCACGCATGACATCGTTGCTGACCGCACTGCAGGCCGCCACCGTCGAACCGTTGCCGGAGGAGGCCGCCTCCGCGGTCGGCAACGCCGCGCTGGTGACCGCCGAGGGCACGCCGGTAGCCAGCAACCTGGACATGGTGCAACTGATCCTCCATGCCAGCATCCCGGTGCAACTGGTCATGATCCTCCTGTTGCTCGCCTCGATCGCCTCGTGGGTGATCATCTTCCGCAAGAAGAAGGTGCTCGACCGTGCCGAGCGCGAAGCCGAAGCCTTCGAGGAGCGTTTCTGGTCGGGCACCGAGCTGAGCAAGCTCTACACCGGTGCCAGCCAGCGCAACCGTGAACCGGGCGGCATGGAGTCGATCTTCGAAGCCGGCTTCCGCGAGTTCTCGCGCCAGCGGCGCGTCGCCGACAGCCGCCTGCAGCTGGAAGGTGCGCAGCGCGGCATGCGGGTGGCGGTCGCCCGCGAGCTGGACGGGCTCGAGCACAACCTCGAGTTCCTCGCCAACGTCGGCTCGATCGCGCCGTACGTGGGCCTGTTCGGTACCGTCTGGGGCATCATGATTTCGTTCCAGGGCCTGGCGAACGTGCAGGAGGCGACCATCGCCACCGTCGCCCCGGGCATCTCGGAAGCGTTGATCGCGACCGCCATGGGCCTGTTCGCCGCGATCCCGGCGGTGTGGGCGTACAACCGCTACGCCACCAAGGTCGAGCGCATCGCGGTGCGTTACGACGCCTTCACCGAGGAGTTCTCCTCGATCCTCGAGCGCCAGTCGCACCAGGACTGATCCGGCGACCTGCCGCCCCTCGAAGACGACTACGGAACCCACGCCATGGCCCCGACCGGACGCCGCATCCGCAAACGCAAGCTCAAGGCCGAGATCAACGTCGTGCCCTACATCGACGTGATGCTGGTCCTGCTGATCATCTTCATGGTCACCGCGCCACTGATGAACCTCGGCGTGGAGGTGGAACTGCCCCGTGCCGACGCCAAGTCGATCACCAGCGGCGACCAGGATCCGGTGGTGGTGAGCGTGGACGCCGACGGTAACTACTTCCTGACCCTGCAGGGCGCGCCGCAGGAGGCGCTGACCCTCGACGACCTCGAAGCGCGCGTCGGCGCCTTCGCGCGAAACAACCCCGGGGTGCCGGTCTATGTCGCCGGTGACGCCAACGCGCGTTACGAATCGGTGGTACAGGCGATGGCGCGCCTCAAGAACGCGGACGTGCCGCGGGTGAGCCTGATGAGCTCGACCCTGGAGGTCGAACAGCAGTGAGGGAGACCCGCGCCGATACCCGGCAGGCGCTGCTGCTCGCGATCGGGCTGCATCTGTTGCTGTTCGGGCTGATGTTCGCCGGACTCTGGTGGACCCGCGATGCCGCGCCGGTGTCCGCGGCTGGCTCGCCGGTCGAAGCCGAGCTGGTGGACGCCGACGCCCTCTCGCCCGCCATGCGCGAGGTGCTCAGCGAACGGCCGGAACCCTTGCCCGAGCCGCTGCCCGAGCCGGCGCCGGAGCCCGTCGAGGAAGTCGCCGCGCCCCTGCCGCAGCCCATTCCCGAGCGCGTCCCGGAGGACGCACCGACCCCTCCGCAGCAGCAGGCGCAGGAGTTCCTCCCGGAGCCTGACACCATCGAGCAGGACGAGGTGGTGGACGTGCCGACGCCGACCCCGTCCGACGAGGAGAAGCTGCAGGAGGAAAAGCGGCGCCAGGCCCAGGTGGACCTGACCGAACGCAAGCGCCAGGAGGAGGCCGAGCGCCAGCGCCGGCTCGCCCGCGAGACGCGCGAGCGGGAGGAGAAGCTGGCCGAGATCCGCCGGCGCCGCGCCGAGCTGGCGCGCGAGGCCGAGCTGGCGGAGCAGAAGCTGCGGCAGATCGCCGAGGCGCGCGAGAGCCAGTCCGGTTCCAGCGCGGCCAGCCCCCCACAAGGCAACAATGGCGTCGATACCGATCTCCAGGCGCGTTACGCCGCGGCACTGACCGAGGCCATCCGCGCCAAGTGGACGCGCCCCGAAACCGTGCCGGTAGGTGCCCGCTGCCGCCTGATCATCAAGCAGTTGCCCGGCGGCGAAGTGATGAGCGCCGAGGTCACCTCACCGTGTTCCTATGACGAAAGCGGGCGCCGATCGATCGAGGCCGCGGTCCTCAAGGCGCAGCCCCTGCCGTTCGCTGGTTTCGAGAAGGTGTTCTCGCGCACGTTGACGCTCAACTTCGAGGCCAGCGACCGCTGATACTTCGCTCCGCTGGGCCCGCGTTCAGCTTTGAGAAAGCGTTCACACGCATGCTGTTACACATTCAGCTTCGCCTTCAGGATGTGCCGATGAAAGGTTTTGCTTCATGGCTGGCCGCGCGTTGTGCGGTCCTCGTTCTGGCGCTGCTCGCGCCCGCCGTCGCTGTTGCCCAGCAGGGGCTCGAGCTCGACATCGTCGGTGGCCATGCCGCGGCATTGCCGGTCGCCGTCGTGCCGATGCCGTACCAGGGCAGTGGGACGGCGCCGGACACCGACGTGGCCGCCGTGATCACCGCCGACCTCAACCGGTCCGGCCAGTTCCGCGTGTTGTCCGAGCGTGACCTGGTCGAGCGGCCGACCCGCGGCAGCGAGGTGAACTATCCCACCTGGCGCGCGCTCAACCAGGACTACCTGGTCGTGGGGCGGGTCGTCGATGGCGGCAGCGGAAGCTACCGGGTCGAGTACGAGCTGTTCGACGTGGCCACCCAGGAGCGGCTGCTCGGATTTGCCATGACCGGACGCGCGAACGCGATGCGGGACGTCGCCCACCAGATCGCCGACGCCGTCTACGAGGAGATCCTGGGTGTGCCGGGTGCGTTCTTCACCCGTATCGCCTACGTGACCGCCACCGGCGTGGGGCAGGGCGCGAGCTACTCGCTGATGGTCGCCGACTCTGACGGCTTCAATCCGCAGACCGTCGTCAGCTCGCCCGAACCGCTGCTGTCGCCCTCATGGAGCCCCGATGGCAACCGCCTGGCCTACGTGAGCTTCGAAGCCGGCAACTCCGAGATCTACATCCAGGACATCAGCTCGGGCAGCCGCCAGCTGATCTCCAAATTCCGCGGCATCAACGGTGCGCCGGCCTTCTCGCCGGACGGCAACCGCCTCGCGTTGACCCTGTCGCGCAGTGGCAATCCCGAGATCTACGTGATGGACCTGGGCAGCAAGGCGCTGCGTCAGATCACCAACCACTTCGGCATCGACACCGAGCCGACCTGGAGCGCGGACGGCAGCACGCTCTACTTCACCTCCGACCGTGGCGGCCAGCCCCAGATCTACCAGGTGCCGGCGGCCGGTGGCAGTGCCAGCAGGGTCACCTTCCAGGGCAACTACAACGCCAGCCCTTCTGTGTCCTTTGACGACAAGAAGATCGCAACGGCGCAGGGCGCGGGCAACACCTACCGGATCGCGCTGATGGATTCCACGCTGGGCGCGGCCCGCTGGAGCACGCTGTCGCCCGGGTCCCTCGATGAATCCCCGAGCTTCGCACCCAATGGCGCGATGATCATCTATGCTGCGCGCGAAGGCAGCCGCGGCGTCCTGTACGCCGTGTCCGCCGACGGCCGGGTGCGCCAGCGCCTGGTGCTGGCCGACGGCGACGTCCGCGAGCCGGCCTGGGGGCCCTTCCGTACACCACGCTGACGTCCTGATCAGGCGCCAGCGGTTCCACCACCGGTCCAACAACCGCTCCACCCAGCCATGCCAAAGACGAGGAAAACCACGATGAACAGCACCACCCGTATTCTGGTTGCAACCCTGCTGTGCACCGCCGCCATCGGCTGCTCCAAGAAGGTGAAGGACGCTCCGCCGCCGGCCGAGACCACCCCGCCGCCGGTCGCAGGCCAGCCGACCACCCCCGGCGCCTACGGCCCGGAAGACCTGGACACCGACTCCTGCCTGCGCCAGCGCGTCGTTTACTTCGATCTGGACCAGGACGTGCTGCGTCCGGAGTTCCAGGCCCTGGTCGGCTGCCACGCCAAGTACCTGCGTGACCGTCCGAGCTCGCGCATGACCCTGGAAGGCCACGCTGACGAGCGCGGCAGCCGCGAGTACAACCTCGGCCTGGGCGAGCGCCGCGGCAACTCGGTCTCCTCGGCCATCCAGGCCAACGGTGGCTCGGGTAACCAGCAGATGGTCAACAGCTACGGCGAAGAGCGTCCGACCTGCACCGCTTCCAACGAAGAGTGCTGGGCCCGCAACCGCCGTGTAGAGATCATCTACACCGCCAAGTAAGGAAGAAAGACAGCCAATGATGCGCAAACTGTCCGTTTCAATTGCGACATCGCTGGTGGCAGCGGCGGCCCTCGTGGCCGCCGCTCCCGTCTCGGCCCAGCGCATGAGCCTGGCCGAACGGGTCGCCGTGCTGGAGCAGCAGGCCTCCAACAACCAGACCTCCGTCGACCTGCTGCGGCAGGTGAACATGCTCAAGGACGAAGTGGTCTCGCTGCGCTCGCAGATCGAGCAGATGGCGCACGACCAGGAGCAGGCCCAGAGGACGGCGCGCGCGCAGTACCTGGATCTCGATGGCCGGCTGTCACGGCTGGAAGGCACGGACCCGGCGTCGACGCCGGACCTCGGCGCTGCTCCGCCTGCCGATGCGGGCACGGTGGCGGCCCCGGTGGCGGCCCCGGTGGCGGCCCCGCCGTCCACTGCGCCGTCGGTGTACGGCGATCCCGGCAAGCTGGACGAGATGGCCGGCGAGCGCGAAGCCTACGACGCCGCGTTCGATGTGCTGAAGGCAGGGCGCTACGACGAGTCGGCGACGATGTTCCGCGACTTCCTCGATGGTTTCCCGTCCGGCGCCTACGCGCCCAACGCGCTGTACTGGCTGGGCGAGAGCTATTACGTCACCCAGAACTACGAGCTGGCGATCGAACAGTTCGAGGCGCTGCTCGAGCGCTACCCGACCCATGACAAGGCGCCGGGTGCATTGCTGAAGGTGGGCCTGTCCCAACAGGGCCTGCAACAGGACGAGGCCGCCGAGCGGACCCTGGTCCAGGTCACCACCCGCTATCCCGGCACCGATGCCGCCCGCATCGCCAGCGACAGGCTGGGCGCGATGCAACTGGGCCGGCTGCGCTGAGTCCCCGGCCGGACCGGCCTCGCCCGGCCGATCCGCGGGTCGGCTAAAATGCGCGGATGAACGCCGTGACCCGAGAGGCGGCTGCAGCGTCGCCCGAGCGCCTGCGGCTGACCGAGATCTTCCTATCGCTGCAGGGCGAATCCCGGAGCATCGGCTGGCCGACGGTTTTCGTGCGGCTGACGGGCTGCCCGTTGCGCTGCCAGTACTGCGACACCGCCTACGCCTTCCACGGCGGCGAATGGTGGGACTTCGACTCGATCCTCGCCGAGGTGGCCCGGCACGGCGTGCGGCACGTCTGCGTGACCGGCGGCGAACCGCTCGCCCAGAAGCGCTGCGTGGCGCTGCTCGAGCGCCTGTGCGATGCGGGCTATGAAGTCTCGCTGGAAACGTCCGGCGCGATTGATATCGGTCCGGTCGACACCCGGGTCTCGCGGGTGCTCGACATCAAGACGCCGGGGTCAGCGGAAGCCCACCGCAACCTGTGGAGCAACCTGCCGCTGCTGACCGCGCACGACCAGGTGAAGTTCGTCATCTGCTCGCGCGAGGACTACGACTGGGCGAAAGCGGTGGTCGCCGAGCATGGCCTGGTGGACACCTGCGACGTGCTGTTCTCGCCGAGCTTCAGCCAGATACAGCCCCGCGACCTCGCCGACTGGATCGTCGCCGACCGGCTGCCGGTGCGTTTCCAGCTGCAATTGCACAAGATCCTGTGGGACGACGCGCCAGGCCGGTAGCCGCGCGGCGCCCCGGTAGGAGCGGCTTCAGCCGCGATGGATGTTCGGCGCTCCTCGATGCGTCCGATCGCGGCTGAAGCCGCTCCTACAGAAGAGCAACAGCCGATCTCCATCCATCACTCCCGATTCCGGAGACTCCCATGAAAAACGCCGTCGTCCTCGTATCCGGAGGCATGGACTCCGCGGTCGTCCTCGCCATCGCCCGCGAGCGAGGCTTCGCCGTCCATGCGCTGAGCGTGCGCTACGGGCAGCGGCATACCTCCGAGCTCGAAGCCGCGGCGCGGGTCGCCAGGGCTATGGGCGCGGTGGCGCACAAGACGGTCGGGGTGGACCTGGGCAGCATCGGCGGGTCGGCGTTGACCGATGCCGGGATCGACGTGCCGATGGACCAGGCGCCGGGTGACGGGGAGATCCCGGTGACCTACGTCCCGGCGCGCAACACCATCATGTTGTCGATCGCGCTGGGTTGGGCCGAGGTGCTGGGGGCGGCCGACATTTTCTGCGGGGTCAATGCCGTGGATTATTCCGGTTACCCGGATTGCCGCCCGGAGTTCATCGAGGCCTTCGAGCGGCTCGCCAACCTCGCTACCCGTGCCGGCGTCGAGGGTGCAGGCATCCGTGTGCACGCGCCGCTGCAGCACCTGGGCAAGGACGACATCGTGCGCGAAGGTGTGCGGCTGGGTGTCGATTTCGCCGATACCGTCTCTTGCTATGCGGCCGATGCCGCGGGCAAGGCCTGTGGCCACTGCGATGCCTGCAGGTTGCGGGCAGCCGGCTTCGACGCCGCCGGCGTCGCAGACCCGACCCGCTACGCCTGAGGGCCGGGCGTACGCGGTTCGAAGGGAGGCGGGGCAGCGTAGGCCGGGTCCTGCCGGCGCTGCGCACGCTGCATCCATGCCGCCATCAGCCAGAGCCCGCCGACGAGGTAGGGCAGGCACGCAGGTACCCACATCACCAGGCCCGCCAGTTGCTGGTCCGCCAGCACGTCCAGTCCCAGTGCCGGCGCACGCTCGGCGTATACGTCGTACAGGGGTCGGCGGGAGAAGGTGAGCAGTGCGCCCATGAAGCCCATCGCCATCATCACCGCCACCACCGCGAGCAGCGCCGGCCCGGCACCGGTGCTCGCGTCGCGCAAGCGGTGCAGCATCGCGGTCCAGAACCACAGGCCTGCCAGCAGGAAGCTGCCGTGCATCGCCCAGTGCACGCCCTCGCTGGCCAGTGCCGCGCCGGTTGCGGCGGGCAGGTGCCATAGCGCCATCACCCCGACATGCACCAGCGTGGCCATGCCCAGCCCCGCCACGACCCGCGACTTCAGGCCGGCGACCGCCCGGTGCACGCGTGGCGACCAGCGCGAAGGCAGGGCGTGCGCGACCACCCCCATCGGGCGCCCCGAAAGCAGCAGCGGAGGCGCGAGCGCGAGCAGCAGCATGTGCTGCGCCATGTGTGCGGCGAGCGACCATTCGCCATAGGCATCCAGCGGCCACACTCCTGCCAGGAACAGCGCCAGAATGCCCGCGCCGAACCCGCCGGCCTGCAGCCAGGACACGCCGCGGCCGATGCCGGCCTGCCGCCACAGCCTCGCCAGCCCCACCGTGTACAGGGCCAGCAGGACGGATGCCGGTAGCAGGAACCAGGGCGACAGCGTCCACGCCGTCGCCAGCGTCGGGACATGGTCGCCATGCGCCAAGGCGACAGCCGGTGCGCCCAGGCAGAGGGCGAATGCGAGAGCACGGCAGGACCAGGAGCTGGACATGGCACGCACGCTAGCAAACCCGTCGTTCCGTGCCCGTGGAGCCGGGGAGGCAGCCATGCGCCACGGGTCGACGATGTTGTCACTCCGTCTTGCGGCGGCTTCGCCTAGATTGCATGTCTACAGCAAGGTTTCGAGGACGGGCATGTACTTCTGGCTGAAGCTCCTGCACATCACCGCAATGAGCGTCTGGTTCACCGGCCTGTTCTTCCTGCCGCGACTGCTTGCCGCGCGCCATCGTCGCGAGCTCGACGCCGAATCATCGTTCTTCATCCCCGCCGCCGGCACGCTGTACTTCCGCGTGATGTCGCCTGCCGGCCTGCTGACGATCGGGCTCGGGATGGTCCTGATCGCCTACGGCCCGACCGGCGCCTGGCTGGTGATCAAGTTGCTGGTGGTGCTGATGGCGGTCGCCATCCACCTGTATCTGGGCGTGGTGATGTACGAGCTCGAACAGGGGCGCGAACGCCACGGCGTCGGGTTCTACCGCCTGGCGGGCGCGATCCCGCTGGTACTGCTGCTGGCGATCGCGGCGTTGACCGGGGCCAAGCCCGGGACGGTGCCGCCGCTTCCGGCGCCGCCCCCGCACTCGACCTGAGCCGACCCTGCCTGTCCAGGGCCTCGCTGGCTCACTCGGCTGCCCGTTCGTTGCCCTCCTCGTCGGGGCCGGGTGGCTTTTCGCCGTACACGCCGATGCCATGGCGGAAGGTCAGGGTTCCGCCCAGCCACCCGGCCACCACGACGGTGCCACCGGTCACCGTAGAGAGCAGCAGTCCCCACGGCCACACGGCCGCCTCCGGGTCCGGCCAGCGCAGCCACACCCCGGTGGCCGCCAGCGCCAGCAGCATCACTGCGGCGATGAAGTGGCTCCAGGCCGATACGTGGTTGCGGATCTCGCGCACGATCAGGAAGTCTCCGATGCCGAACACCGCGGCCAGCAGGCCCATGCCCAGCCCACCGACGTTGAGCCAGAGCGAGAGCACCGCCCAGACCTCTTCGCCCAGCCACGCATAGAGGATGTCGGTCACCACCATCGTTGCGAGGAAAGCGATCGGAAACGTCACCATCATCGGGTGGATCGGGTGCTTGTGGATCGCCATCACGCTCGGCACCTTGCGCGTGTACTTCTTCGGCGGAACGGGACGGTTGCGGCGACGGACCATGGGCTCCCTCAGCTGCACGAAGGCAGCATGAAGATGGGGGTGGCGGTGAAAACGATGGCGATGATCGAGAGCAATGCGAGAACCAGCGAGACCCGGCCCATGAAGCGGTGGCGGCGCGCTGCGGGTGCCTGCTCCGCCGGCGCCGACCGTGCCTCTCGCCACGCCCTGGTGGCAAGCCACGCGACGGGTAGCAACGCCGCCACGGTGACGGCCAGCAGCACCCATGTCAGCGTGCTCAGACCGCCAAAGACGGACTGGTGCCACCCCTGCCGGCATCCGATGCCCGCCAGGCTGTAGACCACCACCAGGTGCAGCGCCCACGTCACCATCGGCGCCACGACTCCGGTCAGGGTCCGGCTGGGGTGCGCGCTCACTGCACCATCCTCGGGAACAGGTGGATCACCGCCCAGGTGACCAGTCCCTGGCCGACCACGTAGCGCCAGTAGCCGGTCGCGATCCGCGGCTCCAGCCGGCGGACGGCGTCCACCAGCCCGCGGCGGGACCGCGCCAGGACGAACAGACTGATCAGCACCCCTACCAAGAGGTGCACCGCGTGGAACCCGGCCAGCGTCCACACCACCGATGCATAGCCGTGGACCTGGGGCGGACCGACCGGGGCCAGTGCCAGTGCATGCAATGCCAGGAAGCCGACGCCCGCGGCCGCGCTCACGCCGAGGCCGAACTGGAGCCGCACCGGGCGCCCGGCGTCATTGGCGCGCAACGACCACTCCGCGACCACGGCACTCACGATCAGGGCGGCCAGCGCAAGCAAGGGCAGCATCCAGTCGCCGGTACCACTGGTCGGTGGCGGCCAGACAGGTGCGCCCAGCCACAGATAGAAATAGGCGTACACCAGCGAGGCGAACAGCGACCCGTCGATCAGCAACGAGATCACCAGCGCCCACCAGCCCGGTGCATTGCGGGCGCTTGCCTGGGTCGGCAACTCCAGTCCGGGGGCAGCTTCGCGCGTTGCAGGCGCGTGGCGATCGCCGGTGGTCCACAACCAGAACCCGAGCATGGCGATGATCGGCAACAGCGCGATCGCCGCCAATAGGTAGAACTTGGCAATGAAGCAGGCCAGCAGCGCCGCGATCGAAAGCGCCGTCAGCAACGGCGCCCAGCTTGAACTGGAGATGCGGATCACCTGCTCCGGTTTTGCCGACAGCAACCCGGTGCCGAGGAGTTCGCGGTGGCCGTGCGAGGCATCCGAAAGCAGTCCATCGGCACGCGCGGTCTCGGCCCGGGTTTCCGGCCGGTCCCAGAGTGGGTAGCCGCTGTCCACCGTGGGGATGGAAGCGAAGTTGTAAGGAGGCACGGGTACCGGGATCGCCCACTCCAGCGTGGAGGCGCCCCATGGATTGCCTTCGCCGCGCCGCCCGTGCCTGAAGCACAGGGCGATGTCGATCAGGATGGCGACGATGCCCACCGCCAGCAGGAAACCCGCCGCGGTGGACACCAGGTTGAGCCAGGACACGCCCAGCTCCGGTGCGTAGCTGTACACCCGGCGGGGCAGGCCCAGCATGCCGGTCAGGTGCATCGGCAGGAAGGTCAGGTTGAAGCCGATGAAGACCAGCCAGAAGCCGGTACGGCTGATGCTCTCCGAAGGCATGCGCCCACTCACCAGCGGCAGCCAGTAGTACAGTCCGGCGAACAGCGGGAACATCATTCCGCCGATCAGCACGTAGTGCAGGTGGGCCACCACGAAGTGGGTGTCGTGCACCTGCCAGTCGAAGGGCACCAGCGCGACCATCACCCCGGTCAGCCCGCCCAGCACGAAGATGAAGAAGAACCCGACCAGGTACAGCATCGGGACCCGGAGCCACGGCTTGCCCGACCACAGCGTCGCCAGCCACGCGAATATCTGGATGCCGGTCGGAATGGCAACCGCCATGCTTGCCGCGCTGAAGAAGCTCAGCGACAGCAGCGGGATGCCGACCGCGAACATGTGGTGTACCCACAACCCGAAACTCAGGAATCCCATCGCGATGATGGCCAGCACGATCCAGGTGTAGCCCACCACCGGGTGGCGGGCGAAGGTGGGGATCAGCGTAGACACCACGCCTGCCGCAGGCAGGAAGATGATGTAGACCTCGGGGTGGCCGAATAGCCAGAACAGGTGTTGCCACAGCAGCGGGTCGCCGCCGCGGGTGGGTTCGAAGAAGGCGAAGCCGAAGGCCCGCTCGATCTCCAGCAGGATGCTGGCCAGGATCAGCGGCGGGAAGCCGAAGGCGATCATGAAGGCCGTCACCAGCATGTACCACGCGAACAGCGGCATGCGCTGGATGCCCATGCCCGGCGCACGGGTCAGCAGGATGGCCACGATCAGCTCCACCGCCCCCGTGACCGCCGCGATTTCGGCGAAGGTGATGCCGATCAGCCAGAAGTCCGGGCCCATGCCGGGGCTGAAGGTGGCGTTGGTCAACGGCACGTACATGAACCAGCCGCCGTCGGGCGCCTCGCCGAACAGGAAGCTGGAATACAGGAACAGCCCGCCGAACAGGTAACACCAGTAGCCGAACGCGCCCATGCGCGGGAACGGCAGGTCGCGCGCGCCGATCATCTTCGGCACCAGGTACATGCCGAAGCCTTCCATCACCGGCACCGCGAACAGGAACATCATCGTGGTGCCGTGCATCGTCACGAACTGGTTGTAGCGCTCCGGGCTGAGTACTTCATTGCCGGGCCACGCCAGTTGCAGGCGTATGAACATCGCCAGGATGCCGCCGACCAGCATGAAGGCCAGTCCGGTGAAGACGAAGCGCAAACCTACCGAGCTGTGGTTGACCGCGGTCAGTTGCCCCAGCAGGCCGGGGGCGTTGGCCCAGGTGCGGTGCATGCGGGCCAGCGGCGTCGAATTGTCCATGCCGGTCGCGCTCATTGCGTGGGGCCAACCATTGCCGTCGGATCACCGCCTTCCTGCAACCACTGCTCGAACCTCGATGGCGGCAGGACCACGACGTCGAAGCTCATGTGGGTGTGTTCCAGGCCGCAGAATTCCGCGCACTGTCCCCGGATGGGACTCGTGGAGTCGGCGCGCAGGCGGATGTGGTTGGTTCGCCCCGGGATGGCGTCGATCTTGCCGCCCAGTCGCGGGATCCAGAAGCTGTGGATGACATCGGCGCTGGTGACCTGGAATTCGACTGTCTCGCCGAGGGGCAGCACCAGCAGGTCACGGGTACTGATCCGGGCGGCGCCGTCGTCGTCGAGGTAGTCGAAGGTCCAGAACCACTGGCGCCCCTCCACTGCGACCACCTGGCCCACCTGTTCGTCGAGCGCCATGACGTTGCGCCCGGTTGCCGTCCCATGGATGAGTAGCGCGATCAGCACGGTCACCGGCAGCACCAGGCCGCCCAGGATGATCAGCCGGGTGCCGTGCACGAAGGGCGGCCGGTCCGGCCGACGGCTCAGCACCCGCCACAACAGGCCCATGACCAGTGCCAGCACCAGCGTTGCGCCGATCGCCATCAGCCACCAGGTGCGTGCAATGGCATCGGCTGCCGGGCCCGCCGGGTCCAGCATGGATTGCACGCCGCTGCAGCCACCGCACGCGGTTGCCACCAGCAGGGCCGCCGCGTACTTCGCGGAGCGGATACCCGGCATCGAGTGGATCGGATGAACCCTCACGGGATGTCTGTACTCCCCTGCTTCCCTGGCCGTGGCGGCAGTCATGGATGCCACGCGAATGCGCATTCATCCACACAGGGCGGTAAAGCCCGGTGAACGTACCTGCTGGTTGCCAGCGTTGCGGTGATGGGCGCAGGCCGGCAACCGTGGCACAATTGCGGCCCCGTCGGCCCAGCCGGCGGCGTCGAAGACCGGGTCGTTAGCTCAGTTGGTAGAGCATCGGACTTTTAATCCGCTGGTCGATGGTTCGAATCCATCACGACCCACCATTCCGGCAGTCCCACCCGCGGGTTCGTGCCGGTCCTGGCGCGCCCAGGCTGTCCCGCCCCCCGCATCGATCACCTGTCGTCTCGATCGGCTCACCGCCGGGCTGTTAACGTGCGCGCCCCCGCCTGACGTCCGTTCCGGATGGCCGACTGGAGCCCCGATTCGATGACCCGAGCCCTCACCCGACTCCTTCCCGCCACGTTGCTGCTGACAGCAGCGCCTCTGGCCGCACCGGCGCAGGTGCCTCCACCGGATGCGGAAACCCTGGATGCCGTGGAGGTCGTCGGCCAGCGGGTACCGCTGTCCCGGTTCCCGGGTGCGGTGGACGTGGTGGAAGGGCAGGACCTGCGGCGCGGCCAACGCCAGGTCGGGCTGTCCGAGACGCTGGCGCGGGTCCCGGGTGTCACCGTGCTGGAGCGTGGCAACTTCGCCCAAGACCTGCAGATCCAGAGCCGCGGTTTCGGTGCGCGTTCGACCTTCGGCATCCGCGGCATCCGGCTGGTGGTCGATGGCATCCCGTCTTCCGCGCTGGACGGGCAGGGCCAGGCGGCGAACTTCCCGTTGGGTGCGCTGGACCGGATCGAGGTCCTGCGTGGTCCGCTGGCGCTGCAGTATGGCAACGCCGCCGGTGGGGCGATCGTTGGCCACACCGATCTCGGCGCCCCCGACGGTGCGTCGATCGAGGGCTGGGCCGGCAGCTTCGGCAGCCATCGCGCGGCCGTCCGCTGGGACGGTAGCACCGCGTCGCGCGACTGGCAGTGGCGCGTGCTTGGCAGCCATTTCGCCACCGATGGCGAGCGCCCCCACAGCGCCGCGGAGCGCAGCCAGTTGTCGGCGGTGGCGGAGTGGAAAGCCGGCGATTCGGGCCGGCTGAGGCTGGCGATGAACAGCCTGGTGCAGCCCTACACCCAGGACCCGCTTGGCCTCACGCGTGGCCAGTGGGAAGCGCAGCCTCACGGCACCGCCGCCGAAGCGCTGGAATTCAACACGCGCAAGCGCATCGACAACCACCAGTTCGGCCTGCGCTGGGACTCCAGCTATGCACCCGGCCGGGAGTACTGGCTGGGCGCGCACGGGATCGAGCGCGAGATCGTGCAGTTCCTTTCCATCCCGGTGGGCGCTCAGATGCCGCCGAGCAGTTCCGGTGGCGTGATCGACTCGGGCCGGCGTTCCGCGGGCCTGGAGGCGGGCCATCGCTGGTCCTGGGCGCGCGGGTCGCTGGCGGCCGGCGTCGAGCTGGGCCGGCTGGAGGAAGCCCGGCGCGGCTTTGAGAACTTCATCGGCGACGAGGTGGGAGTGCGCGGACGCTTGCGCCGCGACGAGGACAACGCCATCGACGCACGTGAGGCCTTCCTCCTGGGCGAATACCACCTCACGCCGGAGTGGACGGCGCTCGGCGGCGTGCGCCATTCTTGGCTGGATTTCTCATCCGACGACCACTACCAGGCGCCCGGCAATGGCGATGACAGCGGCAGCATCGACTACAGCGAGACCGCGGCATCGGTGGGCATCGCACGTGCTTTCCGCAACGGCGAGGTTTTCGCCAGCGCCGGCAGGGGCTTCGAAACTCCGACGGTCACCGAACTGGCGTACCGGCCCGACGGCGTGGCGGGGCTCAACTTCGACCTGCGGCCGGCACGGACGGACTCCATTGAACTCGGTGCGCGCTGGCGCCTGCAGGACGCGCAACTCGGAGTGACCGCGTGGCGGGTGGATGGCGACGGTGAAATCGTCTCGGCCACCAGCAGTGGCGGGCGGTCGAGCTACGCGAATGCCGGCAGCACGCGGCGCGAGGGCCTGGAGGCCAGCGTCGACGGTCGCCTTGGTGACCGGTGGCATTACACCGTGGCGGCGAACCTGATCCGTGCCCGCTTCACCGAGAGCTTCAGCTACAGCGTGACCCGCAGTGGCGAGACCGACATCCGGACCATCGAAGCCGGCAACCGCATGCCGGGGATCCCCAGCGCCAATGCCTTCGCCGAGCTCGGCTGGCGCACGGACTCGCGGAGGTCGGGGCTGGCCCTGGAGGCACGGCTGAGTGATCGCATCCCGGTCAATGATGCCAACAGCGACTACGCACCGGGCCACGCGGTCTTCGCCCTGCGTGCGGACTGGCGGGCACAAAGCGGCGGGTGGCACGGTTTCGCCCGCGTCGACAACCTGTTCGACCGTGAATACGCCGGGTCGGTGATCGTCAACGATGGCAACGGGCGCTTCTTCGAGCCCGGGGCCGGTCGCAGCTTTACGCTCGGCCTCGGCTGGAACGCCCGCCGCTGAGGGGCCGCCGGCCCGTCAGGCGGCGCAGTCCAGCAACTGTTGCAGCACCGCCTCTCCGTAGCGTTCCAGCTTGCTTGCGCCAATGCCCGGGATCCGGGCGAGCTCGTCGAGGTCGTCGGGTGCCGCCTCGGCAATCGTGCGCAGCGTCGCGTCGTGGAAGATCACGTAGGCCGGCACGTTCTGCTCGCGCGCCGTGGTCGCGCGCCACTCGCGCAGGGCATTGAACCGTGCCAGCGGCTCCGGTCCCAGGTCCAGCATCGGTCCCGCCCCCGGGCTCCTGCTGCCGCGACGGGCGGTGGAGCGGGGCGCCTCCTTGCGGAACATGAGGGACCGCTCTCCACGCAGCACCGGGCCGGACAGCGCCGTGAGCTGCAAGGCGCCGTGGCGTTCATGGTCCGCCTCCAGCAGGCCCAGCGCGACCAGCTGGCGGAACACGCCGCTCCACTGGCGGGCATCGAGGTCTTCGCCGATGCCCCAGGTGCTGAGCTGGTCATGGCCGAAACGCTGGACCTTGTCGCTCTGCACGCCTCGCAACACGTCGATCACATGGCCCGCGCCGAAGCGCTGTCCGGTGCGGTACACGCATGACAGCGCCTTGCGTGCGGCATCGGTGCCATCCCATGTCTGCGGTGGTTCCAGGCAGTTGTCGCAGTTGCCGCAGGCGCCGTCGTGCGCTTCGCCGAACCAGCCCAGCAGCGCCTGCCGTCGGCACTCGGTGGATTCGCAATACCCGAGCAGCGCATCGAGCTTGCGCAGCTCGACCTGCTTGCGCTCCTCGCCGGCCTCCGACTGGTTGATCAGCATGCGCAGGTTGACCACGTCGCCCAGGCCGTAGCTGAGCCACGCTTCGGCAGGCGCACCATCGCGGCCGGCGCGGCCGGTCTCCTGGTAGTAGCCCTCCACCGACTTGGGCAGGTCGACGTGGGCGACGAAGCGCACGTCCGGTTTGTCGATGCCCATGCCGAACGCGATCGTCGCCACCATCACCACGCCATCGGTCTGCAGGAAGCGCCGCTGGTTGGCAGCGCGGATCTCCGCGTCGATGCCTGCGTGGTAGGGCAGCGCGTTGATCCCGGCTGCCTGCAACTGCTCGGCGATCTTCTCCACGCGTTTGCGGGAGAAGGCATAGACGATCCCGCTTTCGCCGCGGTGCGCGTGCAGGAAGTCGAGCAGGGCCCGTTGGCCGCTGCCGTCCTTCTGCACCACCCGGTAGCGGATGTTGGGGCGATCGAACGAACTCACGAACCGGCGCGCCTGCTCCAGCCCCAACCGCTCGGCGATCTCGCGCCGGGTCGGCTCGTCGGCGGTGGCGGTCAATGCGATGCGCGGCACCTCCGGCCAGCGCTCGTGGAGCACGGTCAGTTCCCGATACTCGCGCCGGAAGTCATGGCCCCACTGCGAGACGCAATGCGCCTCGTCGATGGCGAACAGAGAGATGGATGCGCGATCCAGCAGGTTGAGGCAGCGCGGCGTCAGCAGCCGCTCCGGGGCGACGTAGAGCAGGTCCAGGTTGCCGTCGAGCAGGTCGCGCTCAACCGAGGCGGCCTCGCCGGCATCGAGAGTGGAGTTCAGGTAGGCCGCGCGCACCCCGGCCTGGCGCAAGGCCTCGACCTGGTCCTGCATCAGGGCGATCAGGGGCGAGATGACAATGCCGCAGCCGTCGCGCAGCAGGGCCGGGAGCTGGTAACACAGCGACTTGCCGCCACCGGTCGGCATCAGGACGAGCGCATCGTTGCCGCTGGCGACACACTCGACGATCTCCGCCTGTTCCCCCCGGAACCCGGCGTGGCCGAAGGTGGTCTGGAGGAGCTCCTGCGCGGCATCTTTCATGCCGCGCAGGATATCAAGCGGGGCTCGTTGCCGTATCGGACAACTCCCGCTGCAGGGGCAGGATTACTGCAGCAGCGAGCGCAGCATCCAGGCGTATTTCTCGTGGGTCTGCAGGCGCTGGGTCAGCAGGTCCACGCTGGGGTCATCACCGGCATCGTCGGCGGTCCGCAGCACCTTGCGGGCCGAGCGGCACACCGCTTCGTTGCCGACTACCAACTGGCGCACCATCTCGCGCCAGTCGGGAGCTTCCGAGAGTCCGGGCTCTTCGGCGATGGACGACAGCCGGATGAACTCGGCATAGGAGCCCGGCGCGTTGAAGCCCAGTGCGCGGATGCGCTCCGCGATGTCGTCCAGCGCCGTCCACTGCTCGGTGTACTGCTCCTCGAACATCACGTGAAGGGCGTTGAACATCGAGCCGGTCACGTTCCAGTGGAAGTTGTGGGTCTTGAGGTACAGCGTGTAGGCGTCCGCCAGGAAAACCGACAGGCCGTCGGCGATCGTCTTGCGATCCTTGCCACCGATCCCGATATCGATCTGCGGCGCGCTGGAACCGGGGCCCGGCGACGCCGCGGCATGTACCTTTCCGGTGCTGCCCTTGGTGCTCTTTCCGGTCTTGGGTTTCACTGCCTTGCTGGTCTTCGCCATCTGGTCGCTCCCTTCATGGTCGATGCGGCGACAATAGCCGCGCGGGGTTTCAGTTTGAAATCGTTCTTTTCTTTCCACCTGATCAACGGATCCTATGGCTGCCAGCGCTAAGAAGGCGTCACGACGCCGCGCCGCGGTCCCTGCACCGCTGCAGGAGGCACGGCGGTCGATCGATGGCGGACTGAGCCGGGATCGCGGCCGCCTGCAGGGGTTGTGGGCACGCTGGCGCGACAAGCCCGATGACCAGGCACTGCAGCACAAGTTCGAGCAGGCAGTGGCGACATCGGTCGCGCGCCGCACCGAACGCGCCGGCCGCCTGCCAGCCGCCCCGGTCGACCCGTCGCTGCCGATCGCCGCCGAGGCCGATGCGATCGTGGAGCTCATCCGCAAGCATCCGGTGGTGGTCATCGCCGGCGAAACCGGCTCGGGCAAGACCACCCAGATTCCCAAGCTGTGCCTGGCGGCGGGGCGCGGCGCGGCCGGCATGATCGGCTGCACCCAGCCCCGGCGCATCGCCGCCCGCGCGGTGGCCAAGCGCGTGGCCGAGGAGCTGCAGGTGCCGCTGGGTGGTGCGGTCGGCTACCAGGTGCGCTTCAACGAAAGTACCGGGGAAGACACCGCGATCAAGTTCATGACCGACGGCATCCTGCTGGCGGAGATCCAGTCCGACCGCTGGCTGTCGCGGTACGACACGATCCTGATCGACGAGGCGCACGAGCGCAGCCTCAACATCGACTTCCTGCTGGGCTATCTGAAACAGCTGCTGACCCGCCGCCGCGACCTCAAGGTCATCGTCACCTCGGCCACCATCGATACCGCCCGCTTCGCCGAGCACTTCTCGGATGCGCCGGTGGTCCAGGTCGAGGGGCGCAGCTTCCCGGTCGAGGTGCGCTACCGGCCGCTGGAAGGCGAGGGCGAGCGCGAGGGGGAGCGCACGGTCAACGACGGCATCGTCGCCGCCTGCGACGAAATCACCCGCGAGGATCCACGTGGCGACGTGCTGGTGTTCCTGCCGGGCGAGCGCGAGATCCGCGACGCCCACCAGGCGCTGGAGCGCCGCAAGTACCGCCATACCGAGGTGCTGCCGCTGTACGCGCGCCTGTCGGTGCGCGACCAGGACCGCGTATTCAACCCGGGGCCGCAGCGGCGCATCGTGCTGGCCACCAACGTCGCCGAAACCTCGCTGACGGTGCCGCGCATCCGCTACGTGGTGGATCCGGGGCTGGCGCGGGTGAAGCGCTACAGCCCACGCGGCAAGCTCGACCGCCTGCACATCGAGGCCATCAGCCAGGCCAGTGCCAACCAGCGCAAGGGCCGCTGCGGGCGCGTGTCCGAGGGCACCTGCTACCGGCTCTACAGCGAGCAGGATTTCGAGTCGCGGCCGGAGTACACCGATCCGGAGATCCGTCGGGCGGCACTGGCCGGCGTGATCCTGCGCATGCTCTCGCTCGGGCTGGGCGACATCGAACGCTTTCCGTTCCTGGAACCGCCCGATCCCCGTGCCATCGCCGATGGCTGGCAACACCTGGCCGAGCTGGGCGCGATCGAGGGGGCAGGCGGGGATGCGCGGAGCCTCACCGCTACCGGCAAGTTGATGGCGCGCATGCCGATCGACGTCAAGCTGGCCCGCATGCTGGTGGCCGCCAACGCCCGTGGGTGCCTGCGCGAGATGCTGGCGATCGCCGCCTTCCTCGGCATCCAGGATCCGCGTGAGCGTCCACCGGACCAGCGCGCCGCGGCCGACAATGCCCACGCCCAGTTCGTCGACTACACCTCCGAGTTCGTCGGCATCCTGAAGTTGTGGGCGGCCTACCAGCAGGCACACGAGGATTCGACCCAGTCGCAGCTGCGCCGCTGGTGCGAGAAGAACTTCCTGGGCTTCCTGCGCATGCGCGAATGGCGCGAGCTGCACCGCCAGCTCAAGCTGATGGCCGACGAGCTGGGCTGGCAGCAGGGGCCGGTACTGGACGAGCTCGATGCCGGTGCCTACGCCAACCTGCACCGGGCGCTGATCACCGGCCTGCCGGCACAGATCGGGCATCGGATCCCGCCGGCCGACGGCAAGGCGGGCAAGACCGGCAAGAAGCCGGGCGAGCGCAAGCCGCCGGCGGTCTACGACGGGCCTCGCGGGCGCAAGTTCGGGCTGTTCCCCGGTTCCTGGCTGATCCGCAAGCCGCCGCCCTGGGTGCTGTCGGCCACCCTGCTCGACACCGAGAAGGTCTGGGCGATGACCAACGCATCGATCGAGCCGCAGTGGGCGATCGACGAGCTCGGACATCTGCTGGCGCGTCGCCACTTCGACCCGCGCTGGTCACGCTCGCAGGGGCGGGTGCTGGGCAGCGAGCAGGTCAGCCTGTTCGGCCTGGTGCTGGCGCCCAAGCGGCCGGTGCACTACGGCGGCCTGTATCCAGAGGAGAGCCGGGCGATCTTCGTGCGCGACGCGCTGGTCACCGGCGAGATCGACACCCGCAGCGTGTTCCTCAAGCGCAATCTCGCCACGCTGGAAAAAGCCCGCGAGGAGGAGGCCAAGCAGCGCCGCGCAGGCATCGTCGTCGACGAGGACTGGATGGCGCGCTGGTACCTGGACCGGCTGCCGCCGGAGGTCCACAACACGCAGGCGCTGGATGCATGGTTCGGCAAGCTGCCACCACCGGCAAAGGCGTCGCTGGAGTGGTCGCTGGAGGACCTGCTGGTCGGTGACGAGACCGACGCCGATCGCTTCCCGCCGGTGATCGAGCTGGGAGAGGCCAGGCTGGCAGTGAAGTACCGCTTCGATCCCGGTGCCCCGGACGATGGCATGACGGTCGCGGTGCCGTTGCACCTGCTCAACGCGCTCGACCCGGCCCGGCTCAGCTGGCTCGCCCCGGGTTTCGTGGCCGACAAGGCGGCCGCGCTGATCAAGTCGTTACCCAAGGCCCTGCGGCGGAACTTCGTCCCGGCGCCGGATTTCGCCAGGGCCTTCCAGGAGGCGTACCCCGGGCCGGAGGCGGATGCCTTCACCGGCACGCTCGCGCGCTTCCTCCACAGGGTCACCGGGACAGCCGTGGCACCCGCCGATTTCGACGAGGCCGCGCTGGAGCCCCATCTGCGTGCCAACCTTCGCCTGCACGACCGCGACGGCCGCACCATCTTGGCCGAATCCAGGGACCTGGACGATTTGCGCGAACGATTCGGCGAACGGGCCGCGCGCGCCTTTGCTTCGCGCGCGGCTGAAGGGATGGGACGCAGCGGGCTGACCGAATTCCCGGAGCAGGCGGTGCCCGAGCAGGTGCCCGGCGCGGCCGGGGTGCCGGCCTACCCGGCATTGCACGACGATGGCGACAGCGTATCGCTGCAGGTCCATGCCGAGCGCGATGCGGCCGCCCACCACCACCCGCGCGGCGTGCGCAGGCTGCTGTGGCTGGCGCTGGTCGACAAGCGGAAGCAGGCGCGCAAGCAGTTGCCGGTCTCGCCGAAGACGGCGCTGCTCTATGCGGCGATCGAAGCCGCCGCGCCGCGACAGGGCGAACGCGAAGGCGACCGGCTGCGTGCCGACATCGTCGATGGCGCGTTCTCGGCGCTGGTGCGCGACGGGCTCGGAGACATCCGTGATCGGCCCGCCTTCGATCATCGTCGCGACGAGGTGTCGCGCCGACTCTTCCCGGAGGCGATGGAGCGCCTGCAGCAGGCCGAGGCGATCCTGCAGGCGGTGTCGGAGGCACGTTCGCGGCTGGAGTCGCCGCTGATGGGCTGGGCCACCGCGAACCTGGACGACATGCGGGCACAACTGGCGGCGCTGACGCCGCCCGGGTTCCTGCGCGTCGTGCCGGCGGCAGCGCTGCGCGAATATCCGCGCTACCTGAAGGCGCTGGCATTGCGGGGTGAGCGCGCGCTGCGCGACCCGGTGCGCGACCAGGCCCGCATGCTGGAGATCAAGCCATTCTCCGATGCCCTGGACGCGGCAGCAGCGCGCGGGGACGCGGACACGCCGGAATGGGCCGCCTTCCGCTGGGAGCTCGAGGAGCTGCGGGTCTCGATGTTCGCCCAGGAACTTGGCAGCAAGGGCGTGTCGCCGAAGAAGCTGGCGACGCGCCTGGCGCGCCTGCAGGGTTGAGCAGGGGCGGGGTGGGCTGGACCCGCCCTCGCCGTGTTGTTACTTGACGCGCTCGACCTTGGCGCGGGTGTTGTAGCCCTCGACCTTCAGGTACCAGGCGCTGCCGATCAGGCTGGGCGTGATGCGGACCTGCGGGCTCTCCATGCTCGCGCCCGGCAGTGTCGCGCCATCCACTTGGCGCCAGACCTGTCCGTTGTCCAGCGTATAGCGGCGGCCCTGCGCGAAGCCTTCGAACGAGCCCTGCAGCCGCGCGGAGATCGGTTCGTCCGAGCCGGAGCCGAACAGTCCGCGGCTCTCGGTGCGGACCTTGTCCTCGGCCTGCCGCGCCGCCTTGTCGGTCTCCGTCACCAGCGTGCGGTTGAGCCAGGCGTTCAGGATTTCCAGTTCGCCCGCTTCCAGCTTGTCCAGCCCGGCGGCGCGGAACTGTTCGGCCGTCATCTGCTGTTCGATGCGGTTGCCGTCCTGCGCCATCGCCAGCGGAGCGAGCAGCAGCGTCGCAGCCAGGACAAGGGGGCGAAGCCGGAGTACACGGGAGCTGGAGTTCATGCGCTGTTCCTCGGGTCGGTTGCTCGCTAGTGTAGACACTCCCCATGTCACCGAAGTACCCACCGTCGCCATGAGTGCGCCGCAGCCTATCGATCCGGGCACCCTGCTGGGCCAGGCGCCGGCGACCTCGATCGCCGCACCGCTGCTGGCCCGCCTGCGGGAGGCTGCCACTACAGGTGACGTGGCCGCGGACGCGCGTGATGCACCCGGAGTGGTCCAGGCGATGTTGCGGGCGCTGGAACGGTTGGGGGCCGACGGCGACACCATTGCCGCCGCCGTACTGCACAGCTGGCCACGGTTGCATGCGGCGGTGGCGCAGGATCTCCAGGCGAGCCATCGCGGCATCATCGCGCTGGTCGACGGCCAGCAGGCTGCAGGACAGGTCTGGGCCCTGCACGAGGAGCAGGGCGGCAGCGGAGGCAGCGAAGGCCTGCGCAGGCTGCTGCTGGCGATCGTCCGCGACATGCGCGTGGTGCCGATCCTGCTGGCGCGCCAACTCGCGCGGATGCAGCAGGCGGCGGTACTGCCTGAAGACCAGCGTCGCCGGCTGGCCGCGCTCACCCGGGACATCCACGCGCCCCTGGCCAACCGGCTCGGCATCTGGCAACTCAAGTGGGAGCTGGAGGACCTCGCCTTCCGCTACCTGCAACCCGACACCTATCGCCAGATCGCGCGCCTGCTGGACGAGAAGCGCGCGGACCGCGAACGCTACATCGAGCAGGTCAAACAGGTGCTGCGCGAGGCGATGGCCGCGCAGGGCATCGATGCCGACATCGCGGGGCGACCCAAGCACATCTACAGCATCTGGAAGAAGATGCAGCGCAAGGGCGTGCCGATCGGGGAGCTCTACGATCTCCGCGCGGTGCGGGTGCTGGTCGACGACGTCGCCGCCTGCTATGGCGCGCTCGGCGTGGTGCATGCGGCCTGGGCGCCCATCTCCAGCGAATTCGACGACTACATCGCCCGCCCCAAGCGCAACGACTACCGCTCGCTGCACACGGCCGTGGTCGGCCCCGAGGGCAAGACGCTGGAGGTGCAGATCCGGACGGTGGAGATGCACCGGCAGGCCGAACTCGGTGTGGCGGCACACTGGAAGTACAAGGAAGGCGGCAGCGGCGGCGATGCAGCGTTCGATCGAAAGATCGCCTGGATGCGCAAGCTGCTGGAGCCGGCCGGTGACGGCGCGGACGCCGACGACGCGGCACTGGCGGGCGAGCTCGATACCGAGCTGGTGGAGGACCGGGTCTACGTCCTGACCCCGAAGGGCGAAGTCATCGACCTGCCTGCCGGGTCCACGCCGCTCGACTTCGCCTACCGCGTCCACACCGAGGTCGGCCACCGTTGCCGAGGCGCCAAGGTCGACGGGCGCATCGTGCCGCTCGACCACCGCCTGTCCAGCGGCGACCGCGTCGAGATCATGACCGCGAAGACCGGGGAGCCGAGACGTGACTGGCTGGTGCAGTCGAACGGCTTCCTCGCCAGCAGCCGCTCCCGGGAGAAGGTCCGCAACTGGTTCCACAAGCTCGACCGCGGCCGCAACGAAGCGGCCGGCAAGGACCTGCTCGACCGCGAGCTGCGGCGGCTCGGCCTGCTGGGTGCGGACCTGGCGCCGGCACGCGAGCGTTTCAGCCTGGCCACCGATGGCGACCTGCACGTGCTGGTGGGCCTCGGCGACCTGGGTCCGCACCAGGTGGGGCGGGTGCTGCTGGAGCACGAGCGGGCGGAGCGCGCACCGGCGGCGGTGGAGGCGCCGCGCGCGGCACCGCGGTCGAAACCACCGCGCAAGCAGGGCGACTTCACCGTCGAGGGCGTCGGCAACCTGCTGGTGCAACTGGCGCGCTGCTGCCAACCGGTTCCCGGCGAAGCGATCACCGGCTACCTCACCCGCGGCCGCGGCGTGACCGTGCACCGCGACGGCTGCAGGACCTTCCAGCGCCTGGCGGCGGCCCAGCCGCAGCGCGCACTGCCGGTCGAGTGGGGCCGGCCGGCGAAGGGTTACGAAGTCGACGTGGAGCTGATCGCCGTCGACCGCAAATGGCTGTTGAAGGAGATCACCAACGTCATTGCCCAGGCCAACGTGCACACCACCGGCATCCATGGCGAAAGCGGGCAGGAGGGCGGTCGGGTCCGGCTGCGAATGCGGCTGCGGGTCTCGGATTTCGGGGAGCTGTCACAACTGCTGGGCAAGCTGGCGGCCCAGCCGGGTGTCGAGCGGGTGAGGCGCGCCTGATGCCGGTGGCGCTGCCTCGATGGCGCGTCGCGCTCGCGATCGCGCTGGGCGCGGGTGGGTTGGTGGGCCTGCTGCTCGCCCGGGAGCCGCTGTCGCACTGGCTGTGGCCCGACACCCGCCTGGAGCGATTGCAGTCGGAGGCCGAACAGGCGCTGCGGCGCGGGGAGCTCACCCGCGAGGATGGCCGTGGCGCGCGTGAACTGTATGCGGCCGCGCTGGCCCTCGATCCCGACCGGGCGGGTGCGCGGGAGGGGCTGGCTTCGGTCGGTCGGGCCGCGCTGGAGCAGGCACGCGTGGCCCTCGCGAACGGACGTGACGACGATGCCCGGAAGGCGCTGGCCCTCGCCCGCGAGCTGGCGGTGCCGCGCGCGGACGTCCAGGCGCTGGAGCGGGAGCTGCGGCGGGGACGGCCGGACAGCGCCCGCCTGGAAGCCTTGCTGGCGGGCGCGCACCGGGCGCGTGTCGAAGGCCGGCTGGACGGCGCCCCGGATGCCGCCTTGCCACTCTATCTGCGGGTGCTGGAGGCGTATCCGAACCACACTCCTGCATTGGAAGGGCGCGAAGACACACTGTCGGACCTCCTGCAGAGCGCTTCGGGTCATCTGGAAGCCGGTCGCCTGGCCGAGGCCGAGGCGCTGGTGCGGCGGGTCCGGGAAGTGGACGGTGGCCATGTCGACCTGCCGCGCCTGTTGGCCGCGCTGGCCGATGCCACCGAGGACCGGCTGGGCCGTGCCGATGCGGACCTGTCCGAAGGACAATTGTCGCGGGCGCTGGAGGGGTACCAGATGGTCGAGCGGGTCGACCCGGGCAACCTGCATGCCGCCCGAGGCCGGATCGAAGTGGCTAACGCCTACGCGGCGCGAAGCGAACGCTACGCCACCGACATGCGTTTCGTCCCGGCCAGGGCGGACCTGCTGGAGGCGCAGGCGATCGCCCCGGATGCTCCGGCGGTGGTGGCGGCGCGCAGGCATCTCGCGGGGGCGCGCCTCGCCCAGGCAACCGGACAGCCCCGGGGGGCGCTGCGACTGGAGGGCATCATGGAGGCGGCGGCCGCGGCCGAAGCCCGCGGAAACATATTTGCTCCACCCGGCGCCAGCGCCTACGACCACTGGCGGCAGGCACGTGCGCTGGCGCCGGATGCATCGCCGGTCCGCACGTTCGCGGCCAGGTTGCTGCCGCAGGCGCGGCAGTGTTTCGAAGACGCATTGCGCGACAACCGGCTGGCCAGTGCCGGCGAATGCCTGGATGCATATGGGCAACTTGAGGTCGACCCGAACACCGTGCGGGCGGCGCGGCGGCGCCTGGCGCAGCGCTGGATCGCCGTGGGTGACGAGCGGCTCGGTGCGGGCGAGCTGGCGGTCGCGCGGCGCGCGCTCGATACGGCCCGCGCGCTGGATCCGGCCGCACCCGGACTCGACGCATTCGGCGAACGCGTGGGCACCGCATCGCGGGCGGTCCGCTAGCTCCCGTCGAGCCCCATCAATACGCGCCGCACCACGTCGCGTCCCGCATCCAGCGAGAAGTGGCGGGCGACGTTCTCGCGGCCATGTTCCGCCAGGCGTCGCCACAGGTCGTCGTCCGCGTGCAGCCGCAGGACCGCATCGGCGAAGTCGGCCGGATCGTCGGCCACCAGCACGTCGCGATCGTGCTGCAGGTGCATGCCTTCCACCGCGCAGGAGGTAGCCACGACCGGCTGGCCGTGGGCCATGCTCTGGTTCACCTTGCCCTTGACCCCTGCCCCGTAGCGCAAGGGTGCGACTGCGAGCCGGGTGCTGCGGAACAAGGTGGCGAGGTCGGGTACGTGCCCGTGCACCACCACGCCGTGGTGCTTCGACAACGCAAGGATTTCGGCGGGCGCATCCCCGCCGACGCAGTGGAAGCGCATCTCCGGCGCTTGCGCGACCACCAGCGGCCAGACGTGCTCCACGAACCACAGCACGGCATCGACATTCGGTGGATGGCGGAAGCCGCCGACGAACATTACGTCACGGCGGCCCTCGGGGCCGGGGCCGCTATCCGGGACGCGGTGGAGATTGGACAGCACCTCGACCCGGGCGGCGGGGGCGTCGGTGGCGAGCAGCTCGCGCTCGGTGGCGCTGACCACCAGGGTGGCGTCGCTGCGGCGGATGACATCCAGCTCCAGTTCCCGGGTCCGTGCCGCCGCCTTCGCCATGGCGGCATCCCCGGACACCCGGGCACCCCGTGCCTCGCGCAGGTAGTGCAGGTCGACGGTGTCGAACACCAGTCGTGCCCGGGGCGCGTGGCGCCGCAGCAGCGGCAGCATCTCGCGCATCACGTAGTGCCGGCACACCACCACGCTGTCGAAGCGGTGGCCGTGCACCCGCAGCCAGGCCGGCATCGCGGGCATGTAGGGCGCGTGCCAGACCTCCACGCCGAGGTGCTGCAGCGCTTCGGTATGGGCGCCGTCGTGGCGGCGATCGGCCGGTACGAACACCACGTGCGCGCCTTCTTCGACCAGCAGGCGCATCAGGTTGACCAGCCGCAGCGAGCCGGAGTCGCGGTCGGGCCTGGGCGTCAGCGCATCGACCAGCAGCACCGTCTTCGCATAGAGCCTGTCGGTCAATGAGGCCGCCGGTGCTGAATGCCCCGGATGGCCGGCCAGTGCCTGCGCCCATCGCGACTGGAAGTGCGCCTGGTTGCGGACCTGGTAGGCCTTCACGCCGCGCCGGGTGTCGGTGCCCGCGGTTGCACCTTCGACATGCACCACCCGCGAAGCCGGCTGGCACAGCACCTCCAGGCCGCGTGCGCGCACCCGCATTGCCAGGTCCGTGTCTTCGTAGAACGCGGGCGAATAGCTTTCGTCGAAGCCGCCCAGATCGGCCAGCAGTTCGCGTGGCGCCGCCAGCGCCGCCCCCGAGCAGTAATCCACGCGTCGCACGAAACCGAAGGCCGGGTGCGCGGCAGCCTGCAAGCGCCCGAGCTTCTCCGCCGAACCATCGCTGCGCACCAGGCCGCCGGCTTCCTGCAGCCGTCCGTCCGGGTACAGCAGTTGTGCGCCCGCCAACCCGGTGCCGGGATGGTCGCCGAACGTGTCCAGCAGCGCCTCCAGCCACCCGGGTTGAGGCACGGTGTCGTTGTTGAGGAACACCACGTATTCGCCGCGGGCCAGCGCGAGGCCGTCGTTGCAGGCGGCGATGAATCCGCCGTTGGTATCGCGGCGGTGGTAGCGCAGGCCTTGCAGTGCCGGCAAGGCCTCGCCGGTTTCGTCGCCGCTGCCGTCATCGACGACGATCACCTCCACCGGCATCGCCGGCGGGTGCTCCGCGAGCGCGCGCAGGCAGGACAAGGTGTGGGCGAACTGGCCGTAGACCGGGATGACGATGCTGGCCTGCGGTGCCCTGGACGAAGGCAGCACGAAGGGCTCGAACGGCGCTTGCGCCGGCATGTAGAGCGCCGGGCGCTCGGCTGCCGGTACCCGCGACAGATGGCGGGAGACGCGTTCCCAGGTGGCTCGCCAGCCGCGGGTGCGCATGCTGTCGATGCCACGGCGTAGCAGGCCGGTGCCGCGGTCATACAGGAACCGCAGGTCTGCCGGGGATATCGGCATGCTTCGATAGCTCCGGTGGGGGTGCCGGGTGGCACCGCTGAACTTGAACTGCCGCCCAATCCGGCCGAAGGAGCGGACGCGGACGGCCTCTGCTGCTGCGTTAGACTCGGGTCCACGAGGGCCGAGCCCTGTCATTGTCCCATGCCGTGCCCCGAATCGACCACGACGACAACTTCAACGCCGCCGAGGAAGGCAGTCCCCGCTGGCGTCGCCGCCTCGTCACCTGGACCCTGGCGCTCATCGGCCTCGCACTGGGTTTCCTGGTGCCGTACTCGCTCTACCTCAACCATGAGGTCGGCGCACGGTTCGACCAGTTGCGCTGGCAACTGCCGACCCGGGTCTACGGACGGCCGCTCGAGCTGGCACCGGGCCTGGTGATCGATGCCGACACGCTGAAGACCGAGCTTGACGCGGCCGGCTACCACGAGGGCAACGGCACCCGCTCCGGGACCTATGCCAGGGACGGGCGCAACTGGCTGATTTCCAGCCGGGGCTTCAACGACGTCGACGGCGCGGTGGCGCCGCTCCGGCTGGAGGTGGCGCTGTCGGGCGGGCGGGTCGGGCGTCTTCGCGACGCCGCCGCCGGCGAGGACATCCCGGCCGCGCGCCTGGACCCGGCCCGCATCGCCACCCTCTACGGCCAGAAGCAGGAAGAGCGCCGGCTGGTGCAGCTGGACGAGGTCCCGGAGTTGCTGGTGACCGGGCTGCAGGCGGTGGAGGATCGCGATTTCGCGCACCACCACGGCATCGACCTGTCCGGCATCATGCGCGCCGCCTGGGTGAACCTGCGCTCCGGCGAGAAACGCCAGGGCGCCAGTACCCTCACCCAGCAACTGGCCCGAAGCGGCCTGCTCGGTATCGGGCGTGAACAGACCTATACCCGCAAATTCAACGAAGCCATCTATGCGCTGCTGATCGAAGCGCGCTACGACAAGCAGGTGATCCTGGAGGCCTATTTCAACCAGGTGTACCTCGGCCAGCGCGGGGCGCAGGCGATCCATGGCGTCGCCGCCGCATCGGAATTCTGGTTCGGCCGGGACCTCGCGGACCTCAGCACGGAGCAGATCGCGCTGCTGGTCGGCATCGTCCGCGGGCCTTCGGCGTACGACCCGCGCCGCCACCCGGAGCGGGCCACGGAGCGGCGGAACTTCGTGCTGGGCGAGATGCACGAGACCGGGCTGATCGACGATGCCGAGTACAAGCGTGCAGTCGCGGCACCGCTGGGGGTGACCAGCACGCCCGGCAGCGTCGCCGCCAACCGGTTCCCCGCCTATGTCGACCTGGTGCGCCGGCAGCTCGCCGCGGACTACCCGGCCGACGCGCTCGCCGGTGCCGGGCTGAGCGTCATGACCGGCATGGCGCCCTCGGCGCAGGCCTATGCCGAAAGCGCCGTCACCGGCACCCTGGGCGACCTCGCCTCGGACAAGCGCCCGGCGCTGGAAGCGGGCCTGGTGCTGACCGACGTTCACCGCGGCGAAGTCCTGGCGGTGGTGGGCAGCGGCACGCCCGATACCCCCGGCTTCAACCGGGCGATCGAGGCCCAGCGGCCGGTGGGCTCGCTGCTGAAGCCGTTCGTCTACCTGCTCGCGCTGGCCCAGCCGGGTGAGTGGTCGCTGGCGAGCTGGGTCGACGACTCGCCGGTGGAGATCGCCCTGCCCAATGGCAAGCGCTGGGCACCTGGCAACTCGGACGGACGCAGCCACGGCACGGTGCGGCTGATCGACGCGCTCGCCCGCTCGTACAACCAGGCCACGGTGCGGGTCGGCATGCAGGTGGATCCGCGCCGGATCGCCGACCTGCTGCGCACGCTGGCGGGCATCGAGGCGCCCGCCAATCCTTCGCTGATCCTGGGCTCCATCGACCAGAGCCCCTATGCGATGGCCCAGCTTTACCAGTTCCTGGCGTCCGGGGGGGAGATCCAGCCATTGCGTGCGGTCCGCGGCGTGCTGGACGTGGAGGGCCGGGCGCTGAACCGCTACGACACCCAGCCGGCGCCGGCGCAGGAAGGCGACGCCATCGCCGCCCGGCTGGTGACGATCGCCCTGCAGCAGGCGGTGACCGGCGGTACCGGACGCCAGCTCATTGCGGACGGCCTGGCTTCGCTGAACCCGGCGGGCAAGACCGGCACCAGCAACGACAGCCGCGACAGCTGGTTCGCCGGATACACCGGCGACCATCTCGCGGTGGTCTGGGTCGGCAACGACCAGAACGAACCCACCGGCCTGTACGGCTCCACCGGCGGCATGCGGGTATGGTCGCGGCTGTTCAAGCGGATGCCCTCGGCGCCGCTGGAAGTCGGGAGCGAAGGGCTGGACTGGCAGTGGGTGGTCGGCTCCAATTCGAGTGATGCGGGTTGCGCCGGTGCGCGCAGGTTCGCCTTCGTGTCCGGTTTCGCTCCGCCCTACGCCAGTTGCCAGCCGCCCGAGCCGGAGGTGGATCCCGCCGATGAAGGCCGCAGCTGGCTGGACTGGTTCCGTCGCGGTGGAGACGATCAGCCGACGGAGCAACCCCGGTCCACCGATGGAGGTGCCCAATGAACCCGCGCGTTCCGGCCATCCTGCTGCCGGCCGTGCTGCTCGCGGCCTGCGCGTCGGCGCCGCAGACCACCACATCCATGGCGCCGGGTTTCGACCCTGTCGGCGCGGTGACGGCCATCCGCGCGGCTGGCCGGCCCAGGGGTCCGGAACTGGTGGTGACGCCGGTGGCGGACCCGGGGGTCGCCGACCTGCGGGAAGACGCGCGCACGCTCGAGCAGCAAGGCCGCTACGAAGAGGCTGCGCAGGCGCTGGATGCGGCGCTGGCCCTGCGTCCCGACGACGCCGGGCTGTTGCAGGAGCGCGCGGAAGCGGCCCTGCTGCTGGGCGATCTGGAGGCTGCAGAACAACTTGCACGCCGGCTGACGGTGTCCGGCACCGGTGCCGGCCCGCAATGCCGCCGCCACTGGGAGACTCTAGCCCAGGTGATGGAGGCGACGCGGCCGGCCGTCGTCGACCCGGTCGCGGGCACGGCGGCGACACCCGCCGAGGCCGTCGATGCGCGTGCCCGGCGCGATGCGTGCACCGTCTCCGCACCCGTACGTTACTGAGATGGGCGAAGCGGGTACCCGGCTGGGCAATGCCAGCCGTGCGGCATTGGACGAGGGCGGGGACCTGGCGCGCAACATCGCCGCCTTCGCCCCGCGCGTGGCCCAGCAGGACCTGGCCGCGGCCGTGGCCACCGCATTCGACAGCCGCGGCGTGCTGCTGGCCGAGGCCGGTACCGGCACCGGCAAGACCTTCGCCTACCTGGTTCCCGCGATCCTCTCGGGGCTCAAGACGATCGTCTCCACAGGCACGCGAGCGCTCCAGGACCAGCTCTACCACCGCGACCTGCCGCGCGTGCGCGATGCGCTCGGCATCGGCCTGAAGACGGCCCTGCTCAAGGGGCGGGCGAACTACCTCTGCCACTACCGGCTGCAGCAGGCCAAGGGCGAGCCGCGCTTCCACAGCCGTGACATGGCCGCGCAGTTCCAGCGGATCGTGGCGTGGGCGGGGCGCACCCGCATGGGCGACCTGGCAGAGTTGGAGACGCTGCCGGACGATTCACCGCTGGTACCGATGGTCACCTCGACCGCCGACAACTGCCTGGGCAGCGAGTGCCCGTTCTTCTCGGAATGTTTCGTGGTGCAGGCGCGCCAACGGGCGCAGTCGGCGGACCTGGTGGTGGTCAACCACCACCTGTTGCTGGCCGACCTGGCGCTGAAGCAGGAAGGGTTCGGCGAGATCCTGCCTGGCGCGCAGGCCTTCGTGGTCGACGAGGCCCATCAGTTGCCGGAGCTGGCGGCCCAGTTCTTCGGCGAGGCGCTGAGTGCGCGGCCGCTGGTCGAGCTGGCGCGGGATGCCCTGGCGGAATGCCGCCAGGCGCCCGGTGCGCTGGCGGTGTTGCAGGAACCCTGTCGCCAGCTGGAGCAGGCGGTGCGCGGGCTGCGTGCCGCCATGGACGAACTGCCGGTGCGCGGCACCCGTCGCCGGGCGGCCGAGGATGACAATGCCGAGCAGGCGCTCGACGTATTGCTGGAGGCCCTGCGCCAGCTGCACGCGGCCCTGTTGCCGCTGCGCGAGGCCGCACCGGGATTCGATGGCTGTACCGCACGTGCGCGCGAGTTCGAGATGCGCCTGCTGCGCTGGCGCGACGAGGGCGCGGACGATGAGGCGGCCGGGGGCGGCGCTGCCAGCCAGGATGCCGATCTCGATGGGGATGCGGAGCCGGTAGAGGACGACGATCGGGGGCCGCTGGGTGACGACGATGCACCGAGCGTGCTCTGGTACGAACTGACCGCGCGTGGCTTCCGCCTCAGCCGGACACCGCTGGATGTCGCCGGACCGCTCGCCCGGCACCGCGCCCGATCGCAGGCGGCGTGGGTATTCACCTCCGCGACCCTGGCCATCGGGGGGCGATTCGAGCACTACGCGATCAAGCTCGGGCTGTCCGAACCGACCACGCTGCTGGCGCCCAGCCCCTTCGACTGGCCGCGCCAGGCGCTGTGCTACCAGCCGCCCGGACTGCCCGAGCCGGCGTCGCGCGACTACACCGCTTCGATCGTCGCTGCCATCGAGCCGGTACTGCGCGCATCGGGTGGCCGCGCGTTCGTGCTGTTCGCCTCGCATCGCGCGTTGCGCGAGGCCGCCGTCCTGCTGCGCGATGGCCCGTGGCCCCTGTTCGTACAGGGCGAGGCGCCACGTTCATTGTTGCTGGAACGCTTCCGTGCGTCCGGCAACGGGGTGTTGCTGGGGGCGGCCAGCTTTCGCGAGGGGGTTGACGTGGCAGGCAGTGCGCTGAGCGTGGTGGTCATCGACAAGCTGCCGTTCGCTGCCCCCGACGATCCGGTCTTCGAGGCCCGGCTCGAGGCGATCCGGCGCGGCGGCGGCAACCCCTTCCGCGACGAACAATTGCCGCAGGCGGTGATCGCGCTCAAGCAGGGGGCCGGCCGGCTGATCCGCAGCGAGACCGATACCGGCGTGCTGGTGCTGTGCGACCCGCGCCTGACCTCCAAGAGCTACGGCAGGGTGTTCATCGACTCGCTCCCGCCACTGCCGCGCACGCGCAGCATCGAGGACGTCCAGGCCTTTTTCGAGCGAGAATCGGCGTCCTTGGTTCCGCAGGAAAGCAGCGTCCATGGATAGCCCGGGAGAGCGGCCGGTCGGGAATGGCGACAAGCTGAGGCTGCTGGCCTTCGAGCTGGCGACCGAAGCCTGTTCGGTGGCGTTGTGGGTCGACGGCGAGGTGATCGAGCGTTTCGAGGTGGCCCCGCGCAGGCACGCGGAGCTGGCACTGCCGTGGGCCGGGGAACTGCTGGCCGAAGCCGGCATCGCGCGCGGCCAACTGGATGCCATCGCCGTCGGTCGCGGCCCCGGCGCCTTCACCGGCGTCAGGCTGGCGGTCGCCGTCGGGCAGGGCATTGCGCTGGCACTGGGCCGGCCGATCGTGCCGGTATCGACGCTGGCGGTACTGGCGATGCGCGCATCGGCGGGTGGGCGGGTCCTCGCGGCCATCGATGCCCGGATGGGAGAGGTCTACGCGGGAACTTTCGAATTCACCGGCACGGGCTTGCATGCACTGGGTGAGGAGACGGTGGGTGCCCCGGATGGACTGCAAATCCCCGAAGGGCAATGGAACGGGGTAGGGACCGGCTTTGCCGCCGTGGACGGCGCGTTGTGCAAGCGGCTCGCCGGGCAACTGTCGACGGTGGACGAGCACGCCCTGCCACGTGCCGGTGACCTCGCGCGCCTGGCGGCCGCGGCTTATCGACAGGGTGCGGCGGTCGCCCCCGAAGCGGTGGAACCTGCCTACCTGCGCAACAACGTCGCCCTGACTTCGCAACAACAGCAGGAACTCCGCGACGCGCGTCGCTAGGCCTCAGCGGTCCAGCATGCTGCCGCCGGCCAGGAACGCCCAGGTCCGCGTCACGTGCAGGATGTCCGGGTCCTCTTCGGTCTGCGGCAGCGGCGGGTAAGGCTCGGCCAGTTGCGCGATGCGCAACGCCGAGGCATCCAGCAGCGGGATACCGCTGGACTCGACGATGCGGGCATCCTCGACGCTGCCATCGCGGCGGATGGCGACGCTGATGACCACTTGCCCGGCCAGCTTCCGGCGGCGGGCTTCATCGGGGTAGTTGAGGTTGCCGACCCGCTCGGCACGGTCCACCCATTCGCGCAGGTAGCCGGCCCAGGCGTATTCGGTGGTGCTGGCCGAGACGAACTTCCGGCTGGGGCGCTTGGCATAGGCTTCCGAGCGCAGGTGGATCTCGGCGGCGAGCCGCGCCATCTCCATGTCATGGTCGATTTTTTCGCGCCCCGGTGGCAGCGGCCGCTCGGAGCGTTGCGGTGTCGCCAGGGCGGTCGGCGTGGCCGTCTCGCCACGCAGGCTGGTCACCACGCGCTCGCGCGGGGGAGGCTGGGGTGCCGGTGACTGCGCGCGCAGCTCCCTCGGCGCCATGCCGCGTGCGGCCTGTGGCAGTGGTCCGGACTGGCTCTCGCGGGGGCGCGTGGTGGCCTCCTGCTCGCCACCGCCCTGGTTGTTGGCCTGGGCCAGGAAGTCCGCCTGCTCCGGCGTCAGTGTGCTGGTGGTCTGGGTCAGGATCACATCCAGCGTCGGCATCACCGGGGCGGCGCGTTCCAGCGCAAATCCGAACCCGAGCAGCAGCACCCCATGCACCAGCAGCGAGAGCGTCATCGTCGCGCCCAGCCGCTGGCCCTCGCCGATCTCGACCGGCTGCCTCGCGATGGCGCTCATGCCGCGGTCGCCGCGCGCGCCTCGATCGCGTCGAACAGGCCCGAACTGATGTTGAGGCCGAACTGCGCATCGATCTCGCGGATGCAGGTCGGGCTGGTGACGTTGACCTCGGTGAGGTAGTCGCCGATCACGTCCAGGCCCACCAGCACCATGCCCCGGCGCTTCATCTCCGGCCCGACCCGGGCGGCTATCCAGCGATCGCGTTCGCTGAGCGGCCTTGCCTCGCCGCGCCCCCCGACGGCGAGGTTGCCGCGGAATTCGTCGCCCTGCGGGATCCGGGCCAGGCAGTAGTCCACCGGCTCGCCATCGACCAGCAGGATGCGCTTGTCGCCCTCGCTGATCTCCGGCAGGAACCGCTGCGCCATCGCCAGGCTGGTGCCGCCCTGGGTCAGGGTCTCCAGGATGACGTTGGTGTTGGCCTCGCCGTGGTCGACCAGGAAGATGGAGCGCCCGCCCATGCCGTCCAGCGGCTTGAGCACGGTGCGCCGGTGCTCGGCGACGAACGCCTTCAGGCTCGCCGGGTCACGGGTCACCAGGGTGGGCGGGCAGCATTCCGGGAACAACAGGGCCGCCAGCTTCTCGTTGTAGTCGCGCAGGCCCTGCGGGTCGTTCACCACCAGTGCGCCCGCGCGCTGCGCCAGCCCGAGGATCTGGGTGTCGTGGATGTACTCGGCATCCACCGGCGGGTCCTTGCGCATCAGCACCACGTGGCCGCGCCCCAGTGCCATCGGCGCCACCTCCCCGAGCTCGAACCAGCCGGCCGGGTCGTCCCGCACCGACAGCGGCGCCATGCGCGCGACCGCCTCGCCGCCGCGCAAAAACAGCCCGCCGGGCACCACGTACCACAACCTGTGGCCGCGCCGTTGCGCTTCCAGCAGCATCGCGAAGGTGCTGTCCTTGGCGATCCGGATCGATGCGATCGGATCCATCACGACGACGATATCGAGCGGCATGGCGGGCTGCAGGCGGGGGATACGCCGCGATGTTAGCAGGCGGACCAGCGTCGGCCGCGCGAACCCTGTCGCATTCATGTTCGCAGCTGCGACATGCGTGCTTGACAGTGCGCGCCGGGCTTGGAATAAAGGACGCCTACGCGACGCGCCGGGGATTCCGCGTCGGCGCTTCGCAACAGGGGATATGGAAAAAATGCAGGACGAGGGTCGCAATGGCAGCCTGGACGGCTTGCGGGTCATGGTCATCGATGACTCCAAGACCATCCGCCGCACCGCTGAAACGCTGCTCAAACGCGAAGGCTGTGCCGTGGTCACGGCCACCGACGGCTTCGAGGCGCTGGCCAAGATCGCCGACCAGCAGCCACAGATCATCTTCGTGGATATCATGATGCCGCGCCTGGACGGCTACCAGACCTGCGCGCTGATCAAGAACAACCAGTTGTTCAAGAGCACGCCAGTGATCATGCTGTCGTCCAAGGACGGCCTCTTCGACAAGGCCCGCGGACGGATCGTGGGTTCCGAGCAGTACCTGACCAAACCATTCACGCGCGAGGAACTCCTCGACGCGATACGCACGCACGTCAACGCCTGACCGGGGGGTAGGGCACCAATGGCACGTATTCTTCTGATCGAGGATTCGCCGACAGACACGGCGGTCCTGACCCAGTTGCTGGAGCGCAACGGGCACGATGTACTGGCATCCGGCAGCGCCGAGGACGGCATCGACATGTGCCGCCGGGAACAGCCGGACCTGGTCCTGATGGACGTGATCCTGCCGGGCATGAACGGCTTCCAGGCCACGCGGGCCCTCTCGCGCGGCGAGGACACCAAGGCCATCCCGGTGCTGATCGTCAGCACCAAGGGCATGGAGACGGACAAGGCCTGGGGGCTGCGCCAGGGTGCCAAGGACTACATCGTCAAGCCGCCGCGCGAAGCCGAGCTGATCGATCGCATCAACGCGCTGCTGGGGCCGTGAACGAGCGCCCGGAAATGGCACTTTCGCCCTTTGACGCGCTGGTCGACTACGAGCGTCGCAGCCTGGCCCATGTCACCGGCCTGCCCGAAGAGCTTGAGGCGCCGGGCTTGTGGCGCGGCGTCGGCTATCGCATCGGCAACCGCTGGCTGGCCTCGGAATTCGACCAGGTCATCGAGATCCTGCCGTTGCCGCAGGTCACGCCCGTGCCCGGTGCGCAGGGCTGGATGCTCGGCCTGGCGAACGTGCGCGGCAACCTGCTGCCGATCGTCGACCTCAAGCAGTTCCTCGATGGCGAGCGCACCGTGCTGCATGACGGCCAGCGCATCCTGCTGATGCGCCAGCCCGGCGGCGACGTCGCCGTGCTGATCGACGAACTGTTCGGCCAGCGCAGCTTCACCGAGCAGGACCAGGCGGATGCCGCCGAGGTCGCCGGTGGGCTCGCCGAAGGCCGCTATGCCAACTTCGTCGACCGGGTGTACCTGCTCGACGGCCAGCCCTGGGCGGTGTTCAGCCTGGAGCGGCTGGCCCGCACCCCTGAATTCAGACAAGCCGCATCCGATACCGTGCGCCCCGAAGCGCGCGCCACCGAACGTCCTGCCGGCAGCACCGGCACCAGCTACGCACCCGAGGTTGAACATGAGCACTGAAATCAATTCCGTCGCAGGCAAGGCCCGCAACGTCGGGGTCAACACCTGGCTGGTCGTGCTTGGCCTGGCGGTGCTGGTCCTCGGCCTGAACATCGGTTACGCGACGTGGAAGGCGGGCCGCCTGAGCGGCGCCGGCGGCGCCGCATCGGACCTGCAGGTGCTGTCGCAGAAACTGGCCGTCCAGGGGCGCGAGGCGGTGGGTGGTGACGCCGAGGCCTTCGGCGAGTTCCGCGAGATCAAGACCGAGATCGACCAGAACGTGGCCGACCTCAACGCCGATTTCGGCACGACCCCGGGCGTCGCCGATCCGATCGCCGATGTCACCGCGATCTGGGCGCCGTTGGACAAGAGCGCCGAACAGGTGCTGGCGAGCCAGGAGGCGGTGCTGGGCCTGGCCGGCAACGCCGAGAGCTTCACCAACCGCGTGCCCGACCTGCAGGCGCAGCTCGACGAGGTGGTTCGCGCGATGTCCGCCGGCGGCGCACCGTCGTCGCAGGTTTACTACGCGCTGCGCCAGGTGGTGCTGTCGGGAACGATGGCGCGCCGGGTGACCGAGATCCAGGCCGGCGGCCCGGGTGCCGAGGCCGCCGGTGAAGGCCTGGCCCGCGACGCGGCGGTGTTCGGCAACGTCCTTGCCGGCCTGCGCGAAGGCGACGAGGCGGCCGGTATCAACCAGATCACCAATGCCGGCGCGCTCGCTGCCCTGAACCAGGCCGATGCGCTCTGGCAGGAGATGCGGGCCGACCTGGACCAGATCCTCGCGACCTCCCAGAACCTGTTCCGCGCGCAGGCCGCGGCCGATGCGATCACCGCCGGTTCGGATGAACTGGAGTCCGCCGGTCAGACGCTGTTCAACGCGTTCAACGCCTTCGGTTCGCTGAGCGACCGCAGCATCCTGGGCAACCTGTGGATCTCGATCATCTCCGGTGCCATCGCGCTGCTGGCCATCGTCGGCCTGCTGTTCTCCCTCAACAAGCAGCAGCAGGTGCGTTACGAGACCACCAAGGAACTCAACGACCGCAACCAGGAGGCGATCATGCGCCTGCTGGACGAAATGGGATCGCTCGCGGAAGGCGACCTGACCGTGAAGGCGACCGTGACCGAGGACATGACCGGCGCGATCGCCGACTCCATCAACTTCGCCGTCGAGCAGCTGCGCAGCCTGGTGCAGACCATTACCGACACCTCGGTGCAGGTCGCCTCCAGCGCGCAGGAGACCCAGGCCACCGCCATGCACCTGGCCGAAGCGGCCGAACACCAGGCCCAGGAGATCACCTCGGCCTCCAACCGCATCAGCGAGATCGCGGCCAGCATCGACCAGGTGTCGAAGAACTCCGCCGAGTCCGCCGACGTGGCGCAGCGCTCGGTGCAGATCGCAACCGCCGGTGCCGGCGTGGTGCGCCAGACGATCCAGGGCATGGACAACATCCGTGACCAGATCCAGGAGACCTCCAAGCGCATCAAGCGGCTGGGTGAAAGCTCCCAGGAAATCGGCTCGATCGTTGAACTGATCAACGACATCTCCGAGCAGACCAACATCCTGGCGCTGAACGCGGCCATCCAGGCGGCCTCGGCCGGTGAGGCCGGCCGCGGGTTCGCAGTGGTGGCCGACGAAGTGCAGCGCCTCGCGGAGCGTTCCTCGAACGCGACCAAGCGGATCGAGTCGCTGGTGCAGACCATTCAGTCCGATACCAACGAGGCGGTCAGCTCGATGGAGCAGACGACGTCGGAAGTGGTCGCCGGTGCACGGTTGGCCGAGGACGCGGGTACCGCGCTGGGCGAGATCGAAAAGGTGTCGTCTGACCTGTCCGGCCTCATCCAGGGCATCTCTTCGGCCGCGCAGCAGCAGTCCGGCGCTGCGGCCAACATCACCCAGACGATGAACACCATCCAGCAGATCACCTCGCAGACCACCCAGGGCGCCAACCAGACCGCGCAGTCGATTGGAAACCTGGCGCAGCTGGCCGCGGACCTGCGCCGTTCGGTCGCCGACTTCAAGCTGCCGGCCTGACCCCTGTATTTGGACTCGTGATGAACAGCCCCACCCCCGGTCGAGCCTGCCTGACGCGCGCGCCCGCTGACCTGCGGAGCAAGCGATGACAGTCATGCGTGACGCGATCGACACCACCACGCTCGGCTGGATCAAGCCCGAGCTGGACGAGACCCTGACCCGGGCACGGCAGGACATCGAGGCGTTCGTCGATTCGCCCGGGGATGCCGGCCCGATGCGCAGCTGCGCCAGCCACCTGCACCAGGTGCACGGCACGCTGCGGATGATCGAGCTGTACGCCCCGGCGATGGTGGCCGAGGAGATGGAACGGCTGGCGCTGGCGCTGGTGCACGGCGAGATCGCCGACCGCGACGATGCGTGCGCAATGCTGATGCGCGGCGTGGTGCAGTTGCCGGACTACCTCGAGCGCCTGCAGGGCGGCCACCGCGACATCCCCATCGTCCTGCTGCCGCTGCTCAACGAGCTGCGCGCGACGCGCGGCGAGACCGGGCTGAACGAGAGTGTGCTGTTCGCGCCCAACCTCGACCGCCCATTGCCTGGCGACCTGCCGGCGCCTCCCGAGGCAGCCGCCGCCACCATCCGCACCGGCGTCCAGCCGGCCAGCCCCGGCCTGGCGGCACTGCGCGATGCGCTCGCCCAGTGGCCTGAAAACGGTGCGCCGGCCGACGCCGCGCAGCTGGCGCGCGTGGTCGACGGCCTGCTTGCCGAGGTATCGGTCGAGCCCCTGCGGCGCATGTTGTGGGTGGCTTCGTCGGTGGCCGGCGCGCTGCGCGACGGTGCCCTGCCACCCACGCGCGCACTGCGCCTGGCGTTCGGCGGCGTGGAGCGCGAAGCCCGCCAGATGCTGGACGACAACGGCTTCAGTGCGCCGAGCGGTGAGCCCAATGCGGAGCCCACCCGGCAGTTGCTTTACCACGTCGCCCACAGCCAGGGCGGCCATCCGGCGCTGGACAACCTGCGCCGGACCTTCGAGCTGGACACTCAACTGCCCAGCGAGTCGGAGATCGAACACGCGCGCGGCAGCCTGAGCGGGCGCAACCGAGCGCTGCTGGACACCGTCTCGGCAGCGATCAAGGAAGACCTGTTGCGGGTCAAGGACTCGCTCGACCTGCACCTGCGCACCGGCAAGACCGACATCGACGACCTGCGCCCCCAGGTCGAGGCCCTCGGCCGGGTCAGCGACACCCTGGGCATGATGGGCCTGGGCATTGCCCGCGGCGTGGTGATGCAGCAGCGCGATGCGATGCACGAGATCGTCACCGGGCAACGGCCCGCGGACGAATCGGCTCTGCTCGACGTTGCCGGCGCGCTGTTGTACGTGGACGCATCGCTCGACGAACAGGTGGCACGCCTGGGCCTGCCCGACGACCGCGCCGACGAAGACGTCCTGGCAAGCGAGTCGCGCAAGGTGCTCGAAGTGGTGGTGCGCGAGGCGATCGCCAACTTCGGCGACGCACGTCAGTCGTTCGTCGCCTTCGTGGAAACCAACTGGGACCACGCCGAACTGGTGGAAGTCCCGCGCCTGCTGGACGAGGTGAGCGGCGCACTGCGCATCCTCGACCTCCATCTGCCTGCCGACTACCTGCACGGCGTGAAGCGTTACACCGAGGCCGAGCTGATCGGCCGCAAGCGCGTGCCCAACAGCAAGCAGCTCGACACGATGGCCGACGCACTGGCCAGCGTGGAGTACTACCTCGAAGCCCTGCGCGAGCAGCGGCCCAACCGCGAGCGCATCCTCGAGATCGCACGCCACAGCCTTGAAAGCCTGGGCTACTGGCCGCTTCCGGACGAAGACACCGCCACTGCGGCCGCGCCATCGCCGGTGTCGTTCGAAGACCAGGACAATGCCGCCGCCGCACTTGGCATGGGTCCGGCAAGCACCCCGGAGGCGAAGCGCGAAGAAGAAGCCGCGACGGCCCCGTCGGCACAGCCGGCCAACGAGGTATCCACGCCCGGCGGCGAGCCGGACCGCGGCGAAGCGCCCGGGCCGGAAACCGCACCGACGCCCGCTCCAGCTCCCGCCCCGGCGCCGACCGGCGGCGCGGATGGTTTCGAGCACAGTGATGACATCGACGACGAGATCCGCGAGGTGTTCCTCGAGGAGCTCGAGGAAGAAATCACCAACCTCGGCAACCTCCTGGGTGCGTGGAAGCAGGCGCCCGAGAGCATGGAGCAACTGCGCTCGATCCGCCGCGTCTTCCACACGCTGAAGGGCAGTGGCCGGCTGGTGGGTGCCAAGACCCTGGGCGAGTTCAGCTGGAAGATCGAGAACATGCTCAACCGGGTCCTGGACGGGACCCGTCCCGCCAGCCCGGCAGTGGTGTCGCTGGTGGAGCACGCATACGGCGTGTTGCCGCAGTTGCACGCCGCCCTGCAGGGCTCGGGTGCGGTGCGCGCCGACCTCGCCGGCATCGAGGCCATCGCCGACCGCCTGGCGGCCGGCGAGGAAGCCAATTACGTACCGCCTGCCGCCCTGGTCGAAGAGGCGGTCGAGGAGCCGGAGACTGTCGACACCGCGCAGCCGCCAGAGGGCGATACGGAGCTCGACGCCGCCACCAGCGTCGACAGCGCCCCGGCCGAACCCGGCGCGCCGCAGGTGCTCGACGAGCCCGGCATCCCGGCGTCGGTCGATCCGGTGCTGCTGGAAATCCTCGGAACCGAAGTTACCGGCCACCTGGCCACCATCGAGACCTGGCTGCAGGCCAGCCGGGCCGAGCCAAGGCCGGCCGATGACCGCCTGCAGCGCGCCATCCATACCCTCAACGGCGCATTCGCGATGACCGAGGTCCCGGTCATCACCGACATCACCACGCCGGCCGAAGCGTACGTGAAGCGCCTGCTCGCCGCGGGCGAAACCCCGACGTCCGAAGGCGTGGATGCGCTCTCGGAGGTCTCCTCCGCCGTGTCCGCGACCCTGGCCGCGCTGCAGTCGGCGTCTCCGCGCATCCCGGCCTTCAGCGGGCTGGCCGAGCGCATGAGCGCCCTGCGCGACACGCTGCCCGTCGCGCGCATGCCGCTGTCGAGCGAGGACGACATCGCACTGCCGTCGGTGCCGACGCGCGGCATTTCCGTGGTCGACCTCAGCGCCTATTCGGGTGATGGGAGCCTGGCCGCCGAAGTCGAAGAGACGGAACAGATCGGGATCGACCCGTCGGAGGCGGAATCCGCGGAGAACGAGCGTCTGGAAGCCGAGCGGCTCGAGGCGGAGCGTCTCGAAGCAGAACGTGCCGAGGCGGAGCGTCTCGAAGCAGAACGTGCCGAGGGCGAGCGGCTCGAAGCAGAACGCGTCGAGGCCGAACGTGCCGAAGCGGAGCGTCTCGAGGCCGAGCGTCTCGAAGCCGAACGTGTCGAGGCCGAGCGCCTTGAAGCAGAGCGCCTTGAAGCAGAGCGCCTCGAAGCCGAGCGTGTCGAGGCCGAACGACTCGAAGCGGAACGCATCGAAACCGAGCGACTTGAAGCAGAGCGTAAGGAAGCCGCACGTATCGAGGCGGAGCGCCACCAGGCCGAGCAGGAGGCGCTGGCCGCGGAGGCTGCCACCAGTGACGCCCGGGTGCCGGACGAAGAGGATTCTGCGGCCGAAATCGAGGCTGCGACCGCCGAAGCTGCGATCCTGGAGTCGGAGCGGCTGGAGGCCGAGCGCCTCGAAGCCGATCTCGCAGTTGCCGAGGCTGCAGACGCGGAGGCCAAGCATGCCGAAGCCGAGCGCGCGGAAGCCGAGCGTCTCGAAGCCGAGGCCATCGAGACGGCGCGCGCAGAGGCCGAACGGCTGGAAGCCGAACGCCTGGCCGAGGAGGAACGGGAGTACGCAAAGCTCGAAGCGGAATATGCAGAAGCCGACCGCATCGCGCGCGAACGTGCCGAAGCCGAAGCAGAAGCAGAAGCAGAAGCCGCGACGCCCGCCGAGGCGGACGACGACGAGGTCCGGCCCGCGCCAATTGAGGCCGCACGCGATGAGGAAGACGCTACGGCCGAGCCGGTGGTGGAAACGCTGCTGGCACTCGGCAACCTCGACGTGGAGGACCCGGACGAGGCGCTCGATCTCACCGATCTGGATCCGGAGCTCGTCGACATTTTTGTGGAAGAGGGTGGCGACCTGCTCGACCACTCCGATGGCCTGCTGGCGCAACTGCGTGAATCGCCGTCCGAACGTGAGCCGCTGGTCGGCCTGCAGCGCGACCTGCACACCCTGAAGGGTGGTGCACGCATGGCCGGCATCATGGCCGTGGGCGAGCTGGGCCACGTCATGGAGTCGCTGCTGGAGGCCGTGGTCGAGCAGCACGTGGAGCTGGGCCGCGATGGCGTGCCGTTGCTGGAGCGAGGGTTCGATCGATTGCACGCGATGATCACCCGCGTTGGTGACCGTCGTGCCATCGCCATGCCCGAAGCCTTGGTCGCCGAGTTCGAAGCACGCTCGCGTGGCCGCACCACCGCCCGTGTCGAGACGCCGGCGGACGTGCCGGTCGAAGCAGGGCAGACGGCGCTCCCACCGGCCGCCAAGCCCGTGGAAGCTTCCGCACCTGCGTCCGTGCCGGCCGTGCTCAAGCCGCTTTCGGCACCGATCGACGATACGGTGGCGGGCGACGAAGAAGAAATCAGCGTCCGCGCACCGCAGGAGCAGGTACGCATCCGCGCCGACCTGCTCGACCGGCTGGTCAACTATGCCGGTGAGGTCGCGATCTACCGCGCCCGCCTCGAGCAGCAACTTGGTGCTTTCCGCGGCGCGATCGCGGAGATGGCCGCGACCAACACCCGCATGCGCGACCAGCTGCGCCGGCTGGAAATCGAGACCGAAGCCCAGATCGTCGCCCGCTACCAGCGCGAGACGGAAGAGGGCGAGCAGGTATTCGATCCGCTGGAGCTGGACCGCTTCTCGAACCTGCAGCAGCTGTCGCGTGCGCTGTCGGAGTCGGCGGCCGACCAGAACAGCCTGCAGGTCACGCTGGACGACCTGACGCGCCAGTACGAAACCCTGCTGCTGCAGCAGTCGCGCGTGAGCTCGGACCTGCAGGAAGGCCTGATGCGCACCCGCATGGTGCCGTTCGACGCGCTGTTGCCGCGCCTGCGGCGGGTCGTGCGCCAAGCCTCGGGTGAGCTGGGCAAGCAGGTCACCCTCAAGCTCGACGGATCCCAGGGCGAGCTCGACCGCAACGTGCTCGAGCGCATGACCGCCCCCCTGGAGCACATGCTCCGCAACGCGATCGCCCATGGCCTGGAAGGGCCGGAAGACCGCAAGGCGGCAGGCAAGCCGGACGAGGGCACGGTCCGCATCGCGATCCGTCGCGAGGGTTCGGAAGTGGTGCTGGAGGTCGGCGACGACGGCCGCGGCCTGGACCGCAACGCCATCCGCCGTCGCGGCGTCGAGCGTGGCCTTGTCCGCGAAGACGCGGTACTGGCCGATGCCGACCTGGACATGCTCATCCTCGAGCCGGGCTTCTCCACCGCCAGCGAGGTGAGCCGGCTTGCCGGCCGCGGCGTCGGCATGGACGTGGTCGCCAGCGAGGTCCGCCAGCTCGGGGGCACGCTGGACATCCACTCCCGGCCCGGACAGGGCACCACCTTCACCCTGCGCCTGCCGCAGACGCTGGCCGTCACCCAGGCGGTGTTCGTCAAGATCGGCGAGACCACCTACGCGGTTCCGATCGCATCGGTCCGCGGCGTGGGCCGGGTCGCGCGCGAAGAGCTGGTCGATGCCGATGGCCAGTCACGCGACGCGGTCTACAGCTACGGCGGCGATGATTACGCTATCCACGACCTGGGCCATCTGGTCGGCCTCGCACCCGCGAAGGCCGAAGGCCAGCTGCAGATGCCGGTGCTGCTGGTGCGATCGGGTGACCTGCACGCCGCGGTGACCGTCGACCAGGTCCTCGGCAACCGAGAGATCGTGGTCAAGCCGGTGGGCCCGCAGGTGGCATCGGTGCCGGGCATCTTCGGCGCGACCATCATGGGTGATGGGCGGGTCGTGGTGATCCTCGACGTTGCCCCGCTGGTGCGCCGCCAGGCCGCGCTGCCGCGCGACCACGTGCATGCACTGGCGCCGGTGGCCGAGAGCCGCCCGGTTCCACTGGTGTTGGTGGTCGACGATTCGGTGACGATGCGCAAGGTCACCGGCCGCGTGCTGGAACGCCACAACTTCGAGGTGGCCACCGCGAAGGACGGCGTCGATGCGCTCGAGCGCATGGTGGACGTGGTCCCGGACCTGATGCTGCTCGACATCGAGATGCCGCGCATGGACGGTTACGAGCTGGCGACACAGATGAAGGCGGATCCGCGACTGAAGGACGTGCCGATCGTGATGATCACCTCGCGTACCGGCGAGAAGCACCGCCAGCGCGCCATGGACATCGGCGTGGACCGGTACCTGGGCAAGCCGTACCAGGAGCCGGAGCTGATGCGGAACGTGCACGAGTTGCTGGGCACCGGGCGCCGCCATGACGGATGAGGCCCTGCGCGTAGCCCTGCTTGCGCGTCCGGGCCCGGCCCGTGATCGCCTGCTGGGCGTGATCGGGGAGTCCGGGGCGCAGCAGGTACTGGAAGCCGATCCGACCTCGCTGGAGCCGGCCGCGCTTGCCGGCGCGGCGCCGCAACTGGTACTGGTCGTGCTCGACACGGCCACCGAGGACGCGCTGGACCGCTTCGATGACGTCCTGTTCGACAGTGGCGTGGACGTCATCTACGAGGAGGCCGAACTGATCGCCGCCCGCGAAGGCTGGGAAGTGGCACGCTGGCAGCGCCACCTGCTGGCCAAGCTGCAGCGGCACGGCGACGTGCTGCCGCCGGGTCGCGAGCCCGACGATGACGAGGAGGCTCCGTCGCCGGCTCCGGAGGACGTGGGCGCTGGGGTGGCCGCGGATGCGGGACTGGCCCTGGACCTTGCGGTCGACGACCCTGCGGACGCACCTCCTTCGTCCGACACGGTTGCCGCGCCGAGCGACGAGGAAACCCTCCAGGCCGATCGAACAGACCCCGGAGTGGTTCCGGACGAACTTGATGTCGAGTGGGCGACCGACACGGGCAGCTCCGCTGAAAGCGGGGAGTCCGTCGAGCTGGTGCCGACGGCGACGTTCGAGTCGACGCCTGCCCAGGCCAATCCTTTCGACCCGGTGCTGGCGGAAGGCGGCGATGCCGAGCCTTTCGAAACCCTCGATGTCGATTTCAGTTTCAGCGAAAGTCCCGGCGAAACAGGACTGGATGCCAGCGACACCGACCCGGCTTTCGAGGTCCATGTCGAACAGTCCGAAGGGCTGTCATTCGATGACGGCGAGGCTGATTTCGGGGGCGACGCCGCTGGCGGCGTCGAAGAGTCCGCCGGGGCCGACGAGCCGGACACACGGGCCAGCGACGAGCCCGTGGCCGAGCGCCGGACGAGCAGCTTCGGCGAACTCAGCCTGCACGACCCGGAGACGGAAGCCGATGCCCCGGCATTCTCCGCCGATGCCGGCGACGCGAAGAACCGTTTCCAGCGCGACCTGATGGAGCTCGAAAGCCGGATCTCCGGTCTCGAGCTGGTGGATGACAGCCCTGCCCGTGGCCCCGAGAAGGCCCGGGGCGCCGTGCTGGTAGTCGCGGGCATCGGCGGACCCGATGCGGTGCGGCAGCTGCTGGGAGCCATTCCAAACGATTTCCCGCGTCCGATCCTCATCCAGCAGCGGCTTGACGGTGGACGCCACGACAAGCTGGTCGCCCAGATGCAGCGGGCCACCAGCCTGCCGGTTCGGCTTGCGCAGGACGGGCAGCCGCTGGAAGCCGGCTGCGTGTACATCCTGCCGGCCTCGGTGGGAGTACGGGAGGAAGGCGGCGACCTGTTGTTCCGTGACGGTGCCGACGCGACCGAAGCGCTGCCCGCCGCCGACAGCGCGGTACTGCTCCTCAGCGGGAGTGATCCGGCACTGGTCGACATCGTCATGAAACAGGGCTGGGCGGGGGCGCTGGTCGCAGGACAGGCTGCCGATGGCTGCTACGACCCCGCCGCACCGAATGCGCTGGCCGCCCGTGGCGGTGATACGGCGCCGCCGGTCGAACTGGCACGACGCCTGGCCGAGCGCTGGGCCACCTGAGCTTCCCGGAGAAACCGATGTCCGACAACAACATGCGCCAGGCCAGCCAGAATGGTGGAGGTGGCGCCTCCGGCACCGCCGAAGGGCAGGACGTCCGGGGCGTGCTGATCCAGCTGTCGGGCGTGCGCCTGCTGCTGCCCAACGCCACCATCGCCGAGGTGCTGTCCTATGCCCCGCCCGAACCCGTGGCGGACGCACCGGACTGGCTGCTCGGCCGGATTCGCTGGCGTGGGTGGCAGGTGCCACTGGTGGGATTCTCGCAGCTGGCCGGGCTGTCGCCCGACGTCGGCGGGTTGGGTACCAAGATGCTGGTGCTGAAGGCACTCGGCGGGCGGGCCCGCACCCCCTTCTTCGCTATCCTCAGCCAGGGCTTCCCCCGGCTGGTGACGGTCACCCGGACCGGTCTGGTGGTCGAGGATGGCCAGGGCGATCTGCCGGACGTGCTGCAGGCGCGGGTGCGCCTGAACGAGGATGACGCGTTCGTCCCGAACCTCGAGGCGCTGGAACAGATGGTGGCGGAAGCCACTGCCGAAGCCGCCTGATTCCGTCGCCGGCTCCAGCTGTTCCCGAGGGCCGGTCAGTCCGGCACGACGCGCCGCTCAGCCCAGGTCGCCGTGCAGCGCCTGCAATGCCGCGATGGCCGCCAATCCGGCGGTCTCGGTGCGCAGGATGCGCGGGCCGAGCCTGAGGCCGCGGAAGCCTGCCGCCATCAGCTGGTCCCGGTCGAGCGGTGACCACCCCCCTTCCGGACCCACCGCCAGCACCACCATTCCGTCGATCTCCAGCGTCGGCAGGGCACAGTCGCCCATCGGGTCGAGGATCAGCCGGGTGCCGCCATCGGGCAGTCCGCCCAGCACCGCTGAAAGTGGCGCTGGGGGCGATACGTCCGGTACCCCCGCGCGGCCACATTGCCCGCAGGCCGATGCGACCACGTTTCGCCAGTGCGCCAAACGCTTCAGAGCGCGGGCTTCATCGAGCCGCACCTCGCTACGCTGGGACTCCAGCGGCCTCACCTCCGAGACGCCCAGCTCGGTCGCCTTCTGCAGGATCAGGTCCATCTTCTCGCCGCGGGCAATACCCTGCAGCAGCACGATGCGTAGCTCGGATTCCCGACGGACCTCGGTAGCGGCCCCGACACGAACCCTGGCCTCCCTCTTGGAGACGCTACTCACCGTCGCGCTGTAGTCGTGGCCGTCGCCGTTGAACAGTACGCACTGATCCCCCACGCCGAGCCTGAGCACCCGGACCAGGTGACCCGCCGCGGCCTCCGGCAGCGCGATGTCGGCGCCGGGCGCCAGCGGCGCTTCCACGTACAGGCGGGTCAGGCGCATCCGGCCTCCACCAGTGCGGTGTCGATGACCGCTGCAGTGGTCTCGGCCATCAGCACAAGGGCCTCTTCATCCACGCAATACGGCGGCATCCAGTACAGGGTGTCGCCCAGTGGCCGCAGCAGGACCCCACGATCCAGGGCAGCGCGGTAGGCATGCAGGCCGACTCGGGCAGCAGGGTCGAACGGGGTGTCGCGCTTGCCTTGCCGGGTGAGCTCGAAGGCGACGATCATGCCGCGCTGTCGCACATCCGCCACGTGGGGGTGTCCGGCCAGCGGTGCGGCGAGCTCGGCCATGCGTGCCGCAGTGCCGCGGTTGCGCGCCAGGATGTCGTCCTCCTCGAAGATCCGCAGCGTCGCCAGCGCCGCCGCGCAGGCCAGTGGATTGCCGGTGTAACTGTGCGAGTGCAGGAAAGCGCGCTCGCGCGAGTCATCCAGGAAACCGTCGTAGAGCTCCTGCGTCGCCAGCACCGCCGACAGCGGCAGCGTTCCCCCGGTCAGGCCTTTCGACAGGCACAGGAGGTCCGGGGCGATGCCGGCCTGCTCGCAGGCGAACAGGGTGCCGGTCCGGCCGAAGCCCACCGCGATCTCGTCGGCGATCAGGAAGATGCCGTGCACGTCGCACAACTCGCGCACGCGCTTGAGGTAGACCGGGTCGTGCATGCGCATGCCGCCGGCACACTGCACCAGCGGCTCCAGGATCAGTGCACAGACCTCCCCGGCATGGTGGTCGAGCAGCCGCGCCAGTGCATCGGCCGCTTCCTCCGCGCGGCTGGCGGCGTCCTGGCCGGGGCGGGCGAGATAGGCATCCGGCGAGGGCGCGAACAGCGCCTCGGTGAGCAGCGGCGCATAGACACGCCGGTACAGCGGAATATCCCCGACCGCCAACGCCCCCAGGGTCTCGCCGTGGTAGCCGCCTTCGAGCGCGACGAACTTGGTACGGCGCTGCTCGCCGCGGTTGCGGAACCAGTGGAACGCCATCTTCAGCGCGACCTCGACCCCTGCCGAACCGTTGTCGGCGTAGAAGACCTTCGCCAGCGGAGCGCGTCCGGGTTCACGGGGCGCCAGGGCCAGCAACTGCTCGGCCAGCTCCACCGCCGGGGCGTGCGAACAGCCCGCCAGGATGACGTGCTCAAGCGTGGAGGCCTGCGCCGAAATGGCCGCCGCCAGCCGCGGTTCTGCGTGGCCGAAGAGGTTGGTCCACCAGCTGCTGACCGCATCGAGGTAGCGGCGGCCGTCGCGCCCGATGAGCCACGGCCCTTCTCCGCGTTCGATCGGCAACAGCGGCAAGGTGTGGGGGTGCTCGCGCATCTGCGTGCAGGGATGCCACAGCACCTCCAGGTCACGCTTGCGCCACGCATCCATGGAGGCGGCGCCGATATCGGGCTCTGCTAGCATCGCTGCATCGTGAGTGTTCTTCTGCATCCCGCCATTATCCCCGCTTCGCCGCCGGACCCAAGCGCAGTCGTGCGCGGGTGGCTGCGATGAGCCGCACGTTGCCCGTCATCCACCGCATCGAGGAAGACGACAGCGGCATGTACCGGGTCGAGTACCTGGACCTGGAGTTCGGCAACGGCGAGCGCCGGCGGTTCCAGCGCCTGCATGGCCGCGGCCACGGCGCGGTGGTGGTGGTGCCGATGATCGACGAGGACACCGTGTTGCTGGTGCGCGAATATGCCGCCGGCGTCCACCGCTACGAGCTGGGACTGGTGAAGGGACGCATCGACGCCGGCGAATCACCGCTGGAGGCGGCCGGCCGGGAGCTGAAGGAGGAGGCCGGATATGGCGCCCGTTCGCTGGTCGAGTTGCGCGAGCTGACGCTGGCGCCGACCTACATGAGCCACTCGGCGCACCTGGTGCTGGCGCGTGACCTGTACCCGGAGCGCCTTCCGGGCGACGAGCCGGAGGAACTCGAGGTGGTGCCGTGGAAACTGGACGCGCTGCACGAACTGATCCTTCGGGAGGATTTTTCCGAAGGCCGCAGCATCGCCGCACTCTTCATTGCAAGGGAATGGCTCCGCAAGGAACAACGATGATCGACCAAACCCTGCGCGAAGGTGTCCTGGCCATCGCGCGTGCCGCCGCCGCGGAGATCCTGAAGGTCTACGACGGCGACTTCGCGGTGCACCACAAGCAGGACGAATCCCCGCTCACCGCCGCCGACATGGCCGCACACCATTGCATCGTCAATGGCCTGGCACGACTGACGCCGGACATACCGGTGCTCTCGGAGGAGTCCGCCGCCATACCGGTGGAGGAACGCCGCGGCTGGACACGCTCGTGGATGGTCGACCCGCTCGATGGCACCCGCGAGTTCGTCAAGCGCAACGGCGAATTCAGCGTGAACATCGCGCTGATCGAGGGCGGCGTCGCGACCTATGGCGTGGTGCTGGCGCCCGTCACCGGCACTGCCTGGTGCGGGGGGCAGGGCCTGGGTGCGTTCCGCTGCGGGCACGATGGCAGCGAACAGGCGATTCGCGTTCGCACGCCCGCAGCATCGCCGCTGAGGATTGCCGCGAGTCGTTCCCACCGCAACGAGCGCACGAACGTATTCATCGAGCGCATGGGCGACGTGGAGCCGGTGGCGCTGGGTTCCTCGTTGAAGTTCTGTGCGATCGCCGACGGCCGAATCGATCTGTACCCTCGCTTCGGCCCCACCAGCGAATGGGATACCGCGGCCGCGCAGGCGGTCCTGGAAGGCGCGGGTGGCTGCATCCTCGACTTAGACGGCCGGCCGTTCCGTTACAACCGCCGCGACACCGTCCTCAACGGCGAGTTCATCGCCCTGGGCGACACCACTTTGCCTTGGCGGGAGTGGGCCGCGCTGGCGGTATGAAGGGCTCGCCAGTGCAGCGGCTGCTGGAGATCATGGCGCGGCTGCGCGATCCCCGCGAAGGTTGCCCGTGGGACGTGCAGCAGACGTTCGCGACCATCGCGCCCTACACCATCGAAGAAGCCTACGAGGTCGCCGACGCGATCGAACGCGGCGACATGGACGGCTTGAAAGACGAACTGGGCGACCTGCTGCTCCAGGTGGTGTTCCATTCGCGCATGGCCGAGGAGCAGGGGGCCTTCGCCTTCCCCGATGTGGTGGAGGCGATCAGCGAGAAGATGGAGCGGCGCCACCCGCACGTGTTCGGTGGTGCCGCATCTGCCGGGGAGGGTGGGCAGGCGACGGCATGGGACGAGCACAAGCGGCGTGAGCGCGAGGCCGCGGGCGACCATGACCCCTCGGCACTGGCAGGCATCTCCAGGGGGCTGCCGGAGTGGCAGCGCGCGGTGAAGTTGCAGAAGCGGGCTGCACGGACTGGCTTCGACTGGCCAAGTCCCTTGCCCGTGCTCGCCAAGCTGCACGAGGAGGCCGGCGAAGTGGCGGCGGAGTTTGACGCGGTGGCGAGTGGCTCAGGCGATCCGGCACGCCTGGAAGAGGAGATCGGCGACCTGCTGTTCGTGGCCGCCAACCTGGCGCGGCACGCCAGGGTAGACGTCGGCAGTGCCCTGCGCCGCGCCAACAGCAAGTTCGAGCGCCGCTTCCGGGCAATGGAGGCGATGGCCCGGAAGCGCGGGGAGCGGTTCGACGAGCTCGACCTGGCTGCGCAGGAGCACCTCTGGCGCGAGGTCAAGCAGCAAGAATAGACCTGCCGGCCGGTGACGCCTTCACGGCGCGTCTACCTGGTTCCCGGCAGCCTTCACAAAACTGAAGGTGGAGAACATTCTTATGCAGGGCACGCGTGACGGTGGTCTCGTTCTGATTGTTGAAGACAACCGCAATATTTCCGAGATGGTGGGCGAGTACCTGGAAAGCCGCGGCTTCGAGGTCGACTTCGCCGCCGATGGTCTGGACGGTTACCGGTTGGCCGCCGAGAACAGCTACGACGTGATCGTGCTGGACCTGATGCTGCCGCGCCTCGACGGTGTCGAGGTGTGCAAGCGCCTGCGCGAGGAAGCGCGCAAGTCGACCCCGGTGCTGATGCTGACCGCGCGCGACACGCTGGACGAGAAGCTCAACGGCCTCTCGGCGGGCGCGGATGATTACCTGACCAAGCCGTTCGCCATCCAGGAACTCGAGGCGCGCCTGCGGGCGCTGATCCGCCGCGAGCGCCGCCAGGTCGGCGGCGAGGTGTTGAAGGTGGCCGACCTGGTGCTGGATCCGGCCAGCCTGCGTGTTACCCGCGGCGGTACCGAGCTCCAGTTGTCCCCGATCGGCCTGCGGCTGCTGACCATCCTGATGCGCGAATCGCCGCGCGTGGTCAGCCGGCAGGAGATCGAGCGCGAGATCTGGGGCAACGGCCTTCCGGATTCGGACACACTGCGCAGCCATCTGTACAACCTGCGCAAGACCATCGACAAACCTTTCGACAAACAGTTGCTGCACACCGTGCAGTCGGCCGGCTATCGCGTCGCGGACATCTCGCAGCCGCCGGAATGAGGGCATGAGTCAGGGCCTGCCCCGCCGGATCAAGCTCGCCTTCATCCTCCAGGCCGTGCTTGGCAGCATCGTCATCACTGCCGGCATCGTGCTGGCTGGGCTGGCGGTGCGCCATGTCGTCGTCCAGGAGCGCCTGGAACGCGAGGCGGGCATCTTCTGGAGCGGTCGTGCTGCGAGCCCGACCTATGCGTTGCCGCGGACATCGACGATGGTCGGATACCTCGAGCCGGCGGCTCCGGGGGACCGGCGGCCGCCCGCGTACCTGCGGGAACTGGGGCCCGGCTACCACCGCATCGATTCACCGTCGGTGGAAGGCGCACGTGACAACGTCCTCGTCGATGAGAAGCCTGAAGGCACGTTCTACCTGACCTTCGACGCCCGGCTCATCGACAGGGCGATCCTGCTGATGGGCATCGTCTCACTGGTGCTTTCGCTGCTGGCGACCTATCTGCTGTCCTGGCTGACCTACCGCACCTCGAAGCGGCTGGTGGGACCGGTGAGCTGGCTCGCCGGGGTGGTGTCCAACTGGGACCCGCGCGACCCCGACGCCTCCTCGATCAAGCCGCGCAACCTGCCGGTCGATGCCGGCAGCGAAGTCCGTCACCTGTCGCGCGCGCTGGTCGGGCTGGCCGAACGGGTGGCCGACTTCGTGGAGCGCGAGCGCGACTTCACCCGCGACGCCAGCCATGAGCTGCGTACGCCGCTGACGGTGATCCGGGTGGCCACCGACATGATGCTGGCCGATGCCGACACCAGTGAACGCTCGATGCGCTCCCTGGCCCGTGTACAGCGGGCGGGCCGCGACATGGAAGCGGTGATCGACGCCTTCCTCATCCTGGCGCGCGAAGCCGACATCGCGCCGCAAAGCGCCGAGTTCGAAGCGCGCGACATCGCCCACGAGCAGGTCGAGCGGGTGCGCCCGTTGTTGCTGAACAAGCCGGTGTCGATCGAAGTCGTCGACAATGGCGCCCCACGTCTGTTCGGTCCGCCCCACGTGCTGTCGGTGATGCTGGCGAATTTGCTCAGCAATGCCGCCCAGTTCACCGACCACGGCAGCATCGAGGTGCGGCTGGAGCCCGACCGGATCGAAGTCAGGGATACCGGGATCGGCATGGACGAGCAGACGCTGGCCAAGGCATTCGAGCCGTTCTACCGCGCCGACATCGCCCGCGAGGAAGCCAAGGGCATGGGCCTGTCGATCGCCCGCCGGCTCGGGGAACGCATGGGATGGCCGGTCAGCCTGCAAAGCCGTCGCGGCGAAGGTACGGTGGCGACCATCCGCTTCATCGGTTAGTGCGTCAACCGGTCGGCGCGGGAAACGTTTGCCTCTCCATCACCTTCCGCAATGACGACCGATGACACCAGCCGCCCGTTCCGCCCGCCCCTCCCGCAAGCCTGGTCGACGCAACGCCATCGTCGCGGTCGTGGTCATCGCGGTCGTGCTGGTCGTCGCGGGATACGTCTGGATCTCCCGGGGAGGCGAGGGTGTCGCCGGCTATCGCACCACGACCGTTGAACGTGGCGACCTGCGCGAGACGATTTCCGCCACCGGTACGCTGGCCGCGATATCCACCGTCGAGGTCGGCAGCCAGATCTCCGGCCAGGTGACCGAGGTCCTGGCCGACTTCAACGATCAGGTGACCAAGGGGCAGGTGATCGCCCGCATCGACCCCAGCACCTACGACGCCCAGATCGCCCAGGGCAACGCGGCGGTGGCGTCGGCGCGCGCGGGCCTGGCGACCGCACGCGCCGCATTGCGCAATGCCGAAGCCGATTACGCGCGCAAGGCCGAGCTTGGTCAGCGCCAGCTGGTCGCCGCCAGTGACGTCGATCTTGCGCGTGCCGCGCTCGACCAGGCCCGCGCCCAGGTCCAGTCGGCCAACGCCCAGATCGAGCAGCAGAGCGCTTCCACCCGTACTTCCCGCCTGAACCTTGACCGCACCGTGATCAGGTCGCCGGTGGACGGTGTCGTCCTCACCCGCACGGTGGAGCCCGGCCAGACGGTGGCGGCCAGCCTGCAGGCGCCGGTGCTGTTCGAGATCGCCGAGGACCTGTCCCAGATGGAGATCGTGCTGGCGATCGACGAGGCGGATATCGGCCAGGTCCAGCCCGGGCAGGGCGTGGCCTTCACGGTCGACGCGTTCCCCGACCGCCGGTTCCGGGGCGAGGTGCAGCAGGTGCGGCTGTCGGCGACCAACACCAACAACGTCATCACCTATCCGGTGGTGGTGGCCGTGGACAACAGCGACCAGGTCCTGCTGCCGGGCATGACTGCCAACGCCGAGATCGAGGTGAGCCGCCGGGATGACGTGCTGCGGGTGTCCAATGCCGCCTTGCGCTACAAGCCGGCAGACGATGAAGCGGCACCCGCGTCCGCCGCGGCCCCGCCTCCGGGAGGCGGCGTCGCCGATGAGCTGGAGAGAGTTGCAGGTTCGCTTGATCTGGATGCGGACCAGCAGGCGATCTTCGACGCGTCGGTGGACGCGATACGCACCCGCGCCGCCGCCCGGGCCTCGCCGGCAGCGGCGGCGAACGGAGGCGCCAGTCTGTTCGGTGGCACGCGCGGCCCGCGGCCCAGCGGCGGTGGGTCGGATGGTGCTTCCCGCCAGCGGATGCAGGAGCGGATGAAGCAACAGTTCTCCGGCTTCCGCGAAAGCCTGTCGGCGCAACAGCAACAGCAATGGGACCAGGCCCTGTCGGAGTTGGCCAGTGCCCGGCGGGCGACTCTCTACAGGCTCGAGGACGGCCGGCCGCAGCCGGTGGCGGTCAGGCTCGGCGCCAGCGATGGCAGCTGGACCCAGGTGTCTGGCGGGGTCTCGGAGGGCGATGAAGTGGTGGTCGGCAGCGAGCGCCAGGCCGAATGAGCGGCCCCGTCACGCAGCGGCCGCCCGTCGTGGAGACACGCGGGCTGGGCAAGGTGTACTCGGCGGGCACCCAGGCGGAGGTCGTGGCGCTTCGGGGCGTGGACCTGCGGATCGAGCGCGGCGCGTTCGTCGCCATCATGGGACCTTCCGGTTCCGGCAAGTCGACACTGATGAACCTGCTCGGCTGCCTGGACACGCCGGACACCGGCACCTACTGGTGCGACGGCGTTGATGTCGCGACGCTCGATGCCGAGGAACGCGCCGCGTTGCGGCTCGACAAGATCGGTTTCGTGTTCCAGGGCTTCAACCTGTTGCCGCGGATGAGTGCGCTGGAGAACGTCGCCATGCCGCTCGGTTACGCCAACATCCCCGCCGCGGAGCGGTTGCAGCGGGCCGCCGATGCGCTGGCCGCCGTGGGGCTGGACACGCGGGGGCACCACCGGCCCAGCGAGCTGTCCGGCGGCCAGCAGCAGCGTGTCGCGATCGCCCGTGCGTTGATCAACCAGCCGCCCGTCCTGCTCGCGGACGAGCCCACTGGCGCGCTGGACAGCCGGACCGGCGAAGAGATCCTGGCGCTGTTCAAGCGCTTGCGCGACGACGACCACACCGTCGTGCTGATCACCCACGATGCCGAAGTCGCCGCACATGCGGATCGCACCTACGTCATGCATGACGGCGAGCTGCAACCGCAGGAGGGCGCGCCATGAATTTCATGGAGGTGCTGCGGACGGCCGTGTTCGCCCTGCGCGGCAACTGGATGCGCAGCGCGCTGACCTCGCTGGGCGTGATCATCGGTATCGCCGCTGTCATTGTCATGGTCTCGGTCGGCCAGGGCACCCAGGCCGAGATCGACAAGCTGGTATCCGGACTCGGTTCCAACCGGCTGGACATCAGCCCCAACGCCGGCCGGGGTGCGGGCGGCGTGCGCATGAGCGCCAGCAGCTTCTTCACCCTGGACGAAGACGATGCCGAGGCGATCCGGGACGAGATTCCCGAAGTGCAGTACGTGGCAGCGACGCTTCGCGGGAACACCCAGGTCGTCTATGCCGAGAACAACTGGTCGGCCTCCTGGTACGGCATCCAGCCGGACTACTTCGCACTGGAGGACTGGCAACTCGCCGAGGGAGCCGAGTTCGAGCCGCGCGACTATGGCGGCGCCACCAAGCCGGTGATCCTCGGCGAAACCGTGCGCCGCGAACTGTTCGGACAGGATGACCCGATCGGCCAGAGCGTGCGTATCGGGCGGGTGCCGTTCACCGTGGCCGGCGTGCTCGCGCCGAAGGGGCAGGGCGGCTTCGGGCAGGACCAGGATGACGTGCTGCTGGTGCCGCTGGAGACGGGACGCCGACGGCTGATGGGCTCGATGGGGCTGCCCCCCGGTGCGGTGCAGCAGATCGCGGTCGGGGTGGCGCGCGCGGAGGACCTGTCCTACGTGCAGGAGCAGATCGAATCCCTGCTGCGCCAGCGCCACGACATCCAGCCGGGAGCGGAGGACGACTTCCGGGTCCGCAACATCGCCGAGATCGTGGCGACCCGCACCCAGGCCACCCGGCTGATGTCGTTGTTGCTCGGTGCGGTGGCCACCATTTCGCTGGTGGTCGGCGGCATCGGCATCATGAACATCATGCTGGTGTCGGTCACCGAACGGATCCGCGAGATCGGCCTGCGCATGGCGGTGGGGGCGGGACCGTCGGACATCCGGCGGCAGTTCCTGGCCGAGGCCATGCTGATCTCGTTGATCGGCGGCGCGCTGGGGATCGTGATCGGCATCGGCGGCGCCCTGCTGGTGGGCAGGTTCGGCTCGTTGCCTGTCGCGCTGGACGGACAGGTGGTGGCGCTGGCGGCGGGATTTTCCATCGCCACGGGCCTGTTCTTCGGTTACTACCCGGCGCGGAAGGCTTCGCAGCTGGATCCCATCGAGGCGCTCAGGCAGCAATAGGGTGGGCTGGTGCATGTGTCGGTTATCCTCGCCAGACACCTGCCAGCGAGAGCCCGCCATGCGCCCGATCGTTTTTCTGCTCGCCCTTTCCGCCGCCGTTGCCGGGCCCGCTGGAGCCATCCCCGCAGACCCTGCGCTGGCGGAGACCAAGTCTCACGATGAGGCTGCGCGGACAGCGCTGGTGATCCATGGTGGGGCCGGCCATGTGCCGCGCGAGTCGCTGAGTGCCGAAGCCGAACGCGCCGCGCGTGCCGATCTGGAGCGCGCCCTGGATGCCGGACACGCGGTGCTGGCCAAGGGCGGCGCGGCCCTGGATGCGGTGCACGCGGCGATCGTGGTGCTGGAGGATTCGCCCCGCTTCAACGCCGGCAAGGGCGCGGTGTTCAACGCCGAGGGCGGCCACGAGCTGGACGCGTCGATCATGGAAGGCCACACCCGCCGGGCCGGTGCGGTTGCCGGCGTGACCACCGTGCGCAGTCCGGTGACGCTGGCGCGTGCGGTGATGGAACACTCCCCGCACGTCATGCTGGCCGGGGACGGTGCCGAGGCGTTCGCCGACGAGCGTCACGATATCGAGCGCGTGCCCAACGACTGGTTCGACACCGACAACCGGCGGCGGGCCCTCGAGGCCGCGCAGCGGCAGGCCAGCCTCGGCGTTCCCGCGCCCGGTGCCTATTTCGGCACCGTCGGTGCGGTCGCGCTGGACCGGAGCGGCCACATTGCCGCGGCCACCAGCACCGGCGGCATGACCAACAAGAAGTGGGGCCGGATAGGCGATGCACCGGTGATCGGCGCCGGCACATGGGCGGACGATCGCTGCGGCGTCTCCGGCACCGGCTGGGGCGAGTTCTACATCACCAATGCCGTGGCGCACGACATCTGCGCACGCGTCGCCTATCGCGGCGATTCGCTGGAGGCGGCCGCCGAAGAGGTCGTCAACCGGATCGTCCCGGAGGCCGGCGGCGATGGTGGCGCGATCGCACTGGACCGCGACGGCAACATCGCCATGCCGTTCAACACCGGGACCATGTACCGGGCCTGGATCAGGCCCGATGGCAGTCGCGGCGTGGCTATCTTCGAAGAGTGAAGATGCCGGGCTTCAGCCCGATTGCTGGGCCGACCACGCGTCCATCCGCCGCTTGAGCTCCTCCGGTGGTACGTCCTCCACGTGGGTCGCCAGCGTCCACTTGTGCCCGAACGGATCGACCACCGTACCCATGCGATCGCCCCAGAACTGGTCCTCGACCGGCTTGTCCGCCGTGGCGCCGGCATCCAGGGCCTGCTGGAACGCGTGGTCGGCGTTGTCGCAATAGATCATGAAGGTGGAGGTTGCGCCGCCACGCGCCTTCGGTCCGAGCGCCTGCATGTCGGGCCACTCGTCGGACAGCATGATGGTGCTGTCGCCGATGCGGATCTCGGCGTGGCCGACCACGTCGCGGCCGTTGGCGTCCTTCATCGGCAGCCGGTACAGCTCAGTGGCGCCCAGTGCGCGCTGGTAGAAATCGATCGCGGCCGCGGCGTCGTCGACGATCAGATAGGGCGTGACGGTGTGGTAGCCCTCCGGAATGGCTGCGGGGTTGGCCATGGCGACATCTCCTGTGGATGAACGGGGTGGGTTGGAACTCCAGATGTTACGGCTTGGCGGGGCCGGCGCGGCCATGGCCTCCTTGTGGCAAAATCGCGGGCTTCACGCGGTCGGACGCGTGCTCCGCCACTGCCGAGGCCCGCACCTCATGTCCCCGCATTTGAAGTCCCCGCGCTCCATGCCCGCGACCCGGCCCGGGCGACCCGGCGAAGACGTGGCCCGCCCCGTGGCAACCACCGGTGCCCGCCGGGATGGCTGACGAGGTCGGACACCTGCCCCGGCGCCCCGGCCGCATGCTGAAGGCGGCGCGATGGTCGATCCAGGGCCTGGTCGCGGCCTGGCTGCACGAGTCGTCGTTCCGCCTGGAGGTGTACCTCTTCGTGTTGCTCGCCCCGCTTGCCGTGTGGTTGGGCGACACGCCGGTGGAGCGGGTACTGCTGCTGGGATCGATGATCCTGGTCCTGTCCGTGGAGCTGCTCAATTCATCCATCGAGGCGGTGATCGAGCGCTATGGCCCCGAGTTCCACGAGCTGGCCGGCCGTGCCAAGGACATGGGCTCGGCGGCGGTGTTCGTGCTGATGATCAACGTGCTGGCCACCTGGGGGCTGATCCTGATCCCCCGCCTGCTCTAGCGACCCTTCGATACATCCTTCCCGTAGTACCGCGACCTGGAATTGCCCGTGATTGAAATGCTGATGGATCCGGAAGTCTGGATCACCCTGGCCACGCTGAGTGCGATCGAGATCGTGCTGGGCATCGACAACCTGGTGTTCATCTCCATCGCGGTGAGCCGCCTGCCGGCCCAGACCCGCGAGAGGGCACGCAAGTTCGGCATTGCAGTGGCCTGCCTGAGCCGGATCGCCTTGCTGCTCACGCTGGCCTGGCTGGCCGGCCTCACCCACGATCTGTTCACGCTGTTCGGCGAAGGCATTTCGGTGCGCGACCTCGTGCTGATCCTGGGCGGCGCGTTCCTGCTGGTGAAGGGCTCGATGGAGATCCGCGACAGCATCATGGGCGAGGAGGATGCCGAAGACATCCACACCCGGCCGGCGGCTTCCTTCGGCATGGTGATCGCGCAGATCGCCGTGATCGACATCGTCTTTTCGCTGGACTCGGTGATCGCGGCCGTCGGCATGGCCGACCGCACGTGGATCATGGTCTGCGCGATCCTGCTGGCCGTGGCCGTGATGCTGTTGGCGGCTCGGCCACTGGGGCAGTTCATCGACCGCAACCCGACGGTGAAGATGCTTGCGCTGGCCTTCATCGTGTTGATCGGCGCCTTCCTGGTCGCCGATGGCTTCTCCGCCCACATCCCCAAGGGCTACATCTACGGGGCAATGGGCTTTGCCGCGATGGTGGAAGCGCTGAACCTGGCGGCCCGTCGTCGCGAAGCCCGCGCACGGGTGCCCGGCGACGGCTGAGCGGCTCGACCCGATCAATCGCATGCGTGGGGCGTCGGACGGGGGGCAGGCGCGCGCTGAAGGCGGGCGACGTGCGCGTCGCTCTGCCACAATGACGATTGCTCCGCAGCGGACTCCGCGAACCCGATGATCATCCTGCACCAGATCGACCCGATTGCCCTGGCCCTCGGGCCGCTGCAGATCCACTGGTACGGGATCATGTACCTGCTCGGTTTCGGAGTCGCGTGGTGGCTGGGCCGACGCCGGATCCGCCAGGGCCGGTTGCCGGGGGTGGACGAGCAGGCATTCGGGGACCTGTTGTTCTACGGGATGGTCGGCGTCGTCCTCGGCGGGCGGCTCGGCTACGTGTTCTTCTATGCCTTCGATGAGCTGCTGGGCGACCCCTTGATGCTGGTCCGCATCTGGGAAGGCGGGATGAGTTTCCATGGCGGCCTCCTCGGCGTGGTGGCCGCCGCCATATGGTGGGCCCGCAGGCATCAGTTGCACTTCTTCGACGTGGCCGATTTCATCGCGCCCCTCGTGCCGGCCGGCCTGGGTTTCGGACGAATCGGCAACTACATCGGTGGAGAGTTGTGGGGCAAGTTCACCGGGGCCGGATGGGGGGTGGTGTTCCCCGGTGCACCCGAGCTGTCGCGGATGTCGGCCGAACAGGTGAGCCAGCAGTTCGCCGCGGGCGCGCTCGACGGCTTCGCCCGCCACCCCTCGCAGCTGTACCAGGCGGCGCTGGAAGGGCTGGTCATGTTCGTGGTGCTGTGGTGGTTCTCCCGCCAGCCCCGGCCGCGCTATGCGGTGGCCGGGCTGTTCGCGCTGATGTATGGCGGCTTCCGGTTCCTGGTGGAGTTCGTGCGGGTGCCGGATGCGCAGCTGGGTTACCTGGCCTTCGGTTGGCTCACCATGGGCCAGTTGCTGAGCCTGCCCCTGATCGCGATCGGCCTGTACTGGCTGTGGCGGTCGCGGCGATCACCCGTCCTCCAACCCGCGCCTGCCGCGACGCCGGGAGCCTGAGACATGCGCCAGTACCTCGACCTTTTGCGACACGTGCTCGAAAACGGCACCGAGAAATCCGACCGGACAGGTACCGGTACCCGCAGCGTCTTCGGCTGGCAGATGCGCTTCGACCTGGCCGAAGGCTTCCCGCTGGTTACCACCAAGAAGCTGCACCTGCGCTCGATCATCCACGAGCTGCTGTGGTTCCTTCGCGGTGAAACCAACATCGGTTACCTGAAGGACCACAAGGTCGGCATCTGGGACGAGTGGGCCGATGCCGAAGGCGAGCTGGGGCCGGTCTATGGCAAGCAGTGGCGCCGCTGGTCGGGTGCCGACGGGGTCGAGATCGACCAGATCCGCTGGGTGGTGGAGGAGATCAGGCGCAACCCGGATTCCCGCCGCCTGGTGGTGTCGGCGTGGAACGTCGCCGACCTGCCCGACATGGCGCTGATGCCGTGCCACACGATGTTCCAGTTCTACGTGGTCGATGGCAAGCTCAGCTGCCAGCTTTACCAGCGCAGCGGCGACATCTTCCTGGGCGTGCCGTTCAACATCGCCAGCTATGCGCTGCTCACGCACATGGTGGCGCAGGTGTGCGGTCTCGGCGTGGGCGATTTCGTGCATACGCTCGGCGACGCCCACCTGTACTCCAACCACTACGAGCAGGCCCGCGAGCAGCTCGCGCGTGAGCCCAGGCCTTTGCCAACGCTGAGGCTCAACCCGGAAGTGGATGACATCTTCGGCTTCCGCTTCGAAGACATCTCCATCGAAGGCTACGACCCGTGGCCGGCGATCAAGGCACCGGTGGCGGTGTGAGCGAGCTGGTGCTGCTGGCGGCGCTGGGGCGCGACCGGGCGATTGGCCGCGATGGTGACCTGCCGTGGCGGCTGCCGGACGACTTGAAGCGGTTCAAGGCGCAGACCCTGGGCAAGCCGCTGTTGATGGGGCGCCGCACCGCCGAGTCCTTGGGCCGGGCGCTACCCGGCCGTCGCAACCTGGTGCTGACCCGGTCGGGGCGGGTGCCGTTCGAGCAGATGGAGGCCGTGGCCACGCTGGACCGGGCCGTGGAGCTGGCGACCGCCGATGGCGCCGACGAGCTGTGCGTGATCGGCGGTGGCGAGGTCTACGCCGTCTGCCTGCCGCAGGCCCGTCGCATGTATCTGACCCACGTGGATACCGTGGTCGAAGGGGCCGATGCATTCTTCCCGGCCTTCGATCCTGCCGACTGGCGCGTCGTGGCCCGGGAGTCGCATTCGGCGGACGCGCGGCACCGCCACGCCTTCGAGTTCGTCGAATACCAACGCGCCTGACCGGGCGCGCCCCGGCGGTTCAGCGGCGCTGCCTCGGCTTGGGCGGCGTGGCCGGCACGTCCCGGCCCGGCACCTGGACCACCCGCAGCTCGTCGGTATCCAATTGCAAGGCCGTCAACTTGCCTCCCCAGACCGCGCCGGTGTCGAGCGCATGCACGCCATGGCCAATGAACAGGCCCAGCGCCGACCAGTGGCCGCACGCGATCTTCAGGTCGCGCTCGGCGCGGCCGGGCACCGCGTACCACGGATAGAGCCCGGGGGGCTGGGTGCCGGGGACGCCCTTGTCTTCGTAGGAGATCCGCCCGCGCGGCGAGCAATAGCGCAGCCGGGTGACGATGTTGATGATCGCCCGGTGCCGGTCCAGGCCCGCCAGCCGCGGATTCCATGTCGGCCCGTCCCCGTACATGTTCTTCAGCAGCCGCCGGTACTGGTCGCCCTGCAACCGGTCCTCGATCTCCTTGCCGTGCTTCTCGGCCATCTGGGTGGTCCACTTGGGCGCGAGGCCCGCGTGCACCATCATCCAACCCAGCTCCCGGTCCACGTGCACGATCTTCTGCATGCGCAGCCAATCGAGCAGGGTGCGGGCATCTTCGGCCAGCACCACCCGTTGCAGGTCCGGGTTGACCTTGCGCTGCTCTTCCTCCCGGCGCTCACCAATGGCGAGCAGCGACAGGTCGTGGTTGCCGAGCACCACGGTGGCGTTGGCGCGTAGGGAGTGCACCAGCCGCAACGTCTCCAGCGACTGGCCGCCACGGTTGACCAGGTCGCCACAGAACCACAGCCGGTCGGTGGCCGGGTCGAAGCGGATCTTCTCCAGCAGCCGCTGGGTGACGTCGTAGCAACCCTGCAGGTCGCCGATGGCCCAAACGCTCATCTCCCGGCCTCAGTGCAGCGTGCGCGGCACGGTGAGGGTGAAGGCGGGGATCGGCGCCTGGAACAACGTGCCGTCGTCCGCTTCCAGGTCGTAGCTGCCTTCCATGGTGCCCAGGTCGGTGGCCAGCACCGCGCCCGACGTGTACTGGAAGCCCTCGCCCGGCCGCAGCCAGGGCTGCTCGCCCACGACCCCCTCGCCCTCGACTTCCTCCACGTTGCCGTGGGCGTCGGTGATGCGCCAGTGGCGGGACAGCAGCCGCGCCGGGACGTTGCCGCTGTTGCGGATGTGGATGGTGTAGGCGAAGACGTAGCGCTGCTGGTCCGGCTCGGACTGTTCGTCCAGATAGCGGGTGGCGACTTCGATGTCGAAGGTGTAATCGGTACTGCGTTCCATGGCGACAGTGTAAGTCGTGCACGGGTGAAGCGCGCATGCGGACCGCGGCCGGTCTGGCCACTGGACCGCCGGATGGTCAGGCGTCGGCCAGCGCGTTCGAAAGCCGGACGAAGTCGCCGACGGGAATCTGTTCGGCACGGGCACCCGGTGGAATGCCCGCGGATTCCAGGGCGGCTGCGTCGCACACCTTGGAAAGTGCATTGCGCAGGGTCTTGCGGCGCTGCCCGAACGCGTCGCGCACCACCCGCGCGAACATGCCGCGGTCCACCACCTCGATCTCGGGTGCCGGGCGTGGCACCAGGCGCACCACTGCCGAATCGACTTTCGGGGCCGGCCGGAATGCACCGGGGGGAACGGTGAACAGCGGAATCACCGAGCAGTACGCCTGCAGCATCACGCTCAGGCGTCCGTAGACCTTGCTGCCGGGGCCTGCGGCCATGCGCTCCACCACCTCCTTCTGCAGCATGAAGGTCATGTCGCTGATCGCTGGAGCGTGGTCGAGTGCGTGGAACAAAATCGGCGAGGACAGGTTGTAGGGCAGGTTCCCGACCAGGCGCAGACGGTGCGGGCCATCCGCGTCTTCGCGGGCATCTTCCGCAGCCAGGGCCGTGAAGTCGACCTGCAGTACGTCCCGGTGGATCAGCCTGAGGGTGCCATGGGCGCGCGCGGCCTCGGCCAGCGGGGCCACCAGGTCGCGGTCGAACTCGATCACCGTCATCTCGCCATGGCGCTCGAGCAGCGGGAACGTGATGGCACCCTGTCCCGGGCCGATCTCCACCAGTTGGTCGCCCGGCTTGGGATTGACCGCCTGGACGATCTTGTCGATGACGGAGCGGTCGTGCAGGAAGTTCTGCCCGAGGTGCTTCTTGGCGGGCTCGGTGAAGGAGTGCGAAGTCATCGCGACATGGCCCCGGTTCGTGCCGTCGCCATCGTCGAGCAGGTCCGGACGGCGGCGAACAGGCTGGAGGGATCCGCCGTGCCCTTGCCCGCGATTTCCAGCGCGGTGCCGTGGTCGACGGCGACGCGGGGGTAGGGCAGGCCGAGGGTGATGTTGACCGCGTGTTCGAACCCGCTGTACTTGAGCACCGGCAATCCCTGGTCGTGGTACATCGCCAGCAACGCGTCGAAGCCAGCCAGCCGGGAGGGCAGGAATGCCGTATCGGCGGGCAGGGGGCCGACCAGGCGCATGCCTTCCGCGCGCAGCGTGTCCAGCACCGGTTCGATCACGTCGATTTCCTCCCGCCCGAGGTGACCCTCTTCCCCCGCGTGCGGGTTCAATCCCAGCACCGCGACGACAGGATCCGCGAGGCCGAAATCGTGGCGCAGTGAAGTGTGCAGGATCCGCAGCGTTTTCATCAGACTTTCGCGGGTCAGTGCGATCGGCACTTCACGCAGCGGCAGGTGGGTGGTGGCGAGCGCGACCCTCATCGTCGGATTGGCCAGCATCATCACCACTTCGCGGCCGGCGTGCCGGGCGAGCAGTTCGGTGGTGCCGCTGTACTCGATGCCGCCATTGTTGATCACCGCCTTGTTGACCGGGCCGGTGACCAGGCCCGAACACGCGCCGGCCAGGCACCGCGAGGCCGCGTCCCGCAGCGCGGCGATGACGGCGTGCGCATTGGCAGGGTCGGGCCGCCCGAACTGGGCACGCCGGGCGGATGGATGCTCGACCAGCGCGAGGCTGCCAGGCGCGTCGGCGTCGTCGGTGCCCGGCGCGCAGGTGCGAAGCGGCAAACGCAGTGCTTCGGCTGCACGATGCAGGCTCTCGGCATCGCCGAATGCGACCAGGGTGTGGTCGCGGCGCGGCTGCTGGGCGAGCCGCACGCAAAGCTCCGGCCCGACGCCGGCCGGCTCTCCCGGGACCAGCGCGAGCCGGGGCGTGTGCACTTCAGTCGTTGTCGGCCGGGGTTTCGGTGGCAGCACCGGGCTGCTCGCCTTCGCCGCGGAAATCGACGAACGCCTCACCGCGCATTTCCCGCAGGAAGCGATCCCATTCGTCTTCGAGCTTGCGCTGTCCGATCGATTCGCGCGCCTGCGCACGCAGGTTGTCGGTGCCGGCGTCGGACTGCCGTGTCCCCGTCCTGCGGACGATATGCCAGCCGGCCTGGGTGCGGAAGGGCGCGGACACCTCGCCGTCGGAAAGCGCGGCAACCTGGCCGCCGAAATCGGGGCCGAACTGGTCACGCGTGAACCAGCCGAGGTCGCCGCCGCGGGCGCTCGAGCTCGGGTCCTGCGAATGTTCCGCGGCCAGCGCGGCGAACTCCGCCCCACCCTGGAGGCGCGCGTGCAGCGTGTCGGCCCGGGCCTTGGCCTCGTCGGCGGATGTCGTGTCGTCCACCCGGATCAGGATATGGCTGGCCTGGTACTGGGTCACCATGCCGCCCTCGGTGGCTTCGGCCGGGTCACGGACGTCGACCACCTGCAGGAGCTGGAACCCGCTCGGCCCGCGGATGGGATCGGAGATCTCGCCGGGCTGCATGTTGCGCACCAGCTGTGCGAACGCGGACGGAATTTCACCGGCCGAACGCCAGCCCAGGTCACCGCCGTCGAGGGCGTTCGGGCTGTCGGAGTAGCGCGCCGCGGCGGCCGCGAAGTCCATTTCGCCGCGATCGATGAGCGACTTCACGCCCTCGATCTTGGATTGCGCCGTCTGGATCTGCTCGGGGGTCGCGGCCTCCGGCACGCCGACGAGGATGTGCGCGAGGCGGTATTGCCCGCCTGCGGCCTGCTGCGACTCGAGCGCTGCATCGACCTCGGCCTCCGTCACCGACACCTGGGTCTGCGCGAAGCGCTGGCGCAACCTCTGGACCAGCAATTCGTCGCGGATGGAATCGCGGAACTCGGAGAGCGAAGTGCCCTGGGATGCCAGCTGCCCGCTCAGTTGCTCAACGGTGGCGCCATTCTGCGCGGCGATCGCGGCCACGGTCTGGTCCACTTCCTGGTCGGAGACGCGGACGCCGGTGTCCCGGGCGCGCGCGACCTGCAGCTTGAGCAGGACCAGGCGCTCGGCGACCTGGCGCTCGAGCACGTTCTCAGGGGGCAGTTGCTGGCTGCTCTGCGCGTACTGGGCGCGGATGTTGGCCACGGCGCGATCGAGCTCGCTCTGCAGGATGACGTCCTCGTCGACCACCACGGCGATGCCGTCGATGGGCTGCACCTGCTGTGCCTGCACGGATACGGTCATCAGTGCGCCCGCGAGCACACACGCTAGTAGTTTCTTCATGGGATCGGATCGAGGGAGTTGTCGTAATCGCCGCCGTCGAACGTGGAGGGCGGCACAAGATAGAGATCTTCACGATCGTAGCCGACAATAGCACGGCTCAGGATCTCCTCGGATTTTTGCCCGGCCGAGCCCAGGCCCTTGAGTTCGAATTCCAGGCGCAGGGAGTCATCCAGGTCGCCGTTGCGCTCGCGGATGTAGCGCCGCGCCACCAGCCGGACCGCCATGCAGCAGCTTTCCCACTGCACGCCACCGATCGACTCGATCAGCTTGTCGTCTTCCAGCGAGTAGTAGTAGCGGCCGACGACGCTCCAGTTGCGGTTGACCGGATACAGGAACGAGAAGTCCACCTGCTCGGTGAGGTCGCGCCGGAAGCGATAGCCGAGGTTGACCACGCCGGTGTCGCCAACGAGGTAGCGCGCGCGGATGCTCGCCAGGTCCTCTCGCCGGTACTTCGGATCCCACTGGTAGGCCGCGTTGATGGTCCAGCGATCCGATGGCGACAACGAGACATCGGCGATCCAGGCCGACTTCCCCTGTTCCAGCGGAGTTTCGCCAGGCACGGTGACCAGGCTGTCCTCGAAATAGCGGATCTGGCCGACGCTGGCCGACAGGCGCTCGCGGCCGTCCTCCCGGCTGATCAGGCGGGTGGTGAGGGCGGTGGTGAGCTGGTTGGCGTCGACCTGCCGGTCCGGGCCGGTGTAGCGGTTGTCGCGGAACAGCTGGCCCCAGCTGAACGTCATCGGCCGGGTATCGAAGCGGGGGAGCCCGTCCTGTTCCCGGTACGGCACGTTGAGGTAGTAGATACGCGGTTCCAGCGTCTGCAGGTACGCTTCGTCGCGGAACCGGAACTCGCGGTCGAAGAAGAGCCCCGCGTCCAGCGAAGTGATCGGAAGGCTGCGGGTGGGCGCGTCGTCGCCGCCGTTGGCCGCCGCCAGCCCGTCATCGAGCTGGTACGCCGTGTATCGCCACGCCACCCGGGGGGTCGCATACCAGCCTGCGCCTTCCAGCGGCATCGCGACGAACGGCTTCAGGTCGAGCCGGCTGCCCTCGTCGCGGACGTCGTGCTGGAACTTGACCGCCTCGGCGGTGATGCCGGCTTCGAACCAGTCCCCGACCGGCTGCGACCAGTTGAGGAAGGCGCGGGGCATGCGGTTGTACTGCAGGTTCCGCTCGCTGAGCGTGTAGTCGGCGAGCTGGTGGTGGTCGGCCATCAACCCCGCGTCCCAGTGGAGGCCACGCCCGTAGACACCCGCGGTGCTGGTGAGGTTCCACCTGGAGACGCCGTACTGGCTGTTGCTGAAATCCTCGAGGTAATGGGTGTCGCTGACCCAGCCTATGTTGGCGGTGGCGCGCCAGTTGCCGCCCAGCCGGTGCATGCCGGTGAACCGGAACTGGCCGCGGTTGTCCGGGTCGAAGTCGGGATCGTCGGCGTACCGGTCCGGCTCATCCTCGGGCAGCTTGTCTTCCGGCATCCACTCGCCCCACACCTCGCCCTGTCCGCGCTCGTAGAGCCAGCGGAACTCGCCCCCCAACTGGATGCCGCGCTCGGTCATGATGCGCGGGGTGATGGTGGCGTCGTAGTTCGGTGCCAGGTTGAGGTAGACGGGCTGACGGTAGTCAAAGCCGTTGCGGCTGGACATGCGCACCGCGGGCCAGAGCAGGCCAGTGCGGCGGCGGTCGTCGATCGGGAACATCAGCCACGGCACATACAGCACCGGCACCCGGCCGATCCGGACCGTGGCGTTGCGGGCGACGCCCATGCCCTCGGCGGTATCGATGTCGATGCGGCGCGCCTGCAACTCCCACGAGCGCTCCGTCGGCGGGCAGGTGGAGTAGGTGGACCCGAGCAGGGCGCCATGGTCCCCTTCCAGCTCGATCGCTTCGGCACCGCCGTTGCCGCGCCGCTGGATCAGCTGGTAGCGCAGGTCCTCGATGGTGTGCCTGTCCGCTTCCTGGTCGCCGTGGGCGCGCTCGGCAACGATGCGCATGCCAGCGTCCTGGTAGCGGACACTGCCCTCGGCCAGGTAGGTGCCGTTCTCGCTGTCGTAGGTGAGCTTGTCGGTTCCCAGGAACTGGTCGCCGCGGTTGAGCTCGACGTTGCCCTGGAAGATCGTGCTGTCGGACTCGCTGGCGTTCAGCGCGTCGCCGGCGATGTCCGTCGGCTGCCGCGTACGGTCGCCTTCCAGCGGGGCAGGTTCCGGTGCGTCCTCGAACGCGGGCACCGCGTCATCGATCGGGCACAGGCTCCAGTCTTCGGACTCGTCGGCGGCATAAGCCGGCAATGCCAGCGCGATGCACAACGAAAGGGGGAGCAGGCGGAAGCTTTTGCGCACGCGGCCATCCGGTGGGCGGAAACGGTCGCTAGCTTGCCCCATCCCCGGAAGCGCGGCAACGCGCGTGGCGTCGTCCCCGCGTGAAGGTTCATGTTGCCGCAATCGCGGAATCGGCCGTCCTGGAGCCACGCAAGGCATCGACATGGGCGACGCACGCTTCGGCGAGTGCCTCGAGGTTGTAGCCCCCTTCCAGCATGGAGACCAGTCGCCCCTCGGCATGGCGGTCTGCGATCGCCATCAGTTCCCGGGTGATCCAGCCGAAGTCGGCGGCCTCCAGTTCCATCTGCGCGAGGGGGTCGCGCCGGTGGCCATCGAAACCGGCGGACACCAGCACAAGTTGTGGCCGGAACGCCGCCAGGGCCGGCAGCAGGTGGTCGCGCCAGGCACTTCTGAACGCGTCGCTACCGCTCCCCGGCGGCAGCGGGCGGTTGAGGATGTTGCCGACGCCACGCTCGCTGCTGTCGCCGGTGTCGGGGTAGAGCGGTGACTGGTGGGTCGACAGGTACATGACCTTCGGATCGGCCCGGAAGATGTCCTGGGTGCCGTTGCCGTGGTGGACGTCGAAATCGATGATCGCGACCCGCGCCAGCCCATGTGCCTGGCAGGCATGGGCAGCCGCGACGGCGATGTTGTTCAGCAGGCAGAAGCCCATCGGAATCGCCCGCGTCGCGTGATGGCCGGGAGGGCGGACGGCACAGAACGCCCGGTTGGCACCGCCGTGGAGTGCCGCGTCGACCGCTGCGACCCCGGCGCCTGCCGCATGCACGACCGCCGCGGCGGATCCCGGGCCCAGGAAGGTGTCGGGATCGATCGCATGTGCCGGCGTGCCCGGTGGCACCGGCGTGTCCAGCACCAGTGCGACCAGTTCGGGCTCGTGGACGCGCAACAGTTGCTCGCGGGTGGCGGCGGGTGCCTCCAGCCAGTCGATGTCGGGCCACTCGCGCTCCAGCGCGGCATAGATCGCTGCCAGGCGGGCGGGGCGTTCGGCGTGGTGGGCGCCGGGTTCGTGTCCGAGGCAGGCCGGGTGGCGGTAAAGGGCAAGGCCTTCCATCCGCTTCGCCCTGCCCGGTCAGGCCTTGCGGCGCTCGTGGTTCCAGACCACCTCGCCGTGCCCGCTGGCGCGTGCCAGGACCCGGCACAACACGAACAGCAGGTCGGAGAGCCGGTTGAGGTAGCGCACCGCCTGCGGTCGCACCTGTTCCTGCCGTGACAGCGCGACGGCTTCGCGCTCGGCGCGGCGCACTACGGTGCGTGCCACGTGGCAGCGCGCGCTGGCCTCGCCCCCGCCGGGCAGGATGAACTCCTTCAGCGGCGGCAGGTCGGCATTGAAGGCGTCGAGCTGCTGTTCGAGGCGGTCGATGTCTTCGTCATTGATCGCGGCGTGGCCGGGAATGCAGAGCTCCCCGCCCAGGTCGAACAACTGGTGCTGGACCGCCGTCAGTAGGCGGCGTACGTCGTCCGGGACCTCCACCGCCAGCACCATGCCGATCGTGCAGTTGGCCTCGTCGACCGTGCCGTAGGCACCCACCCTCGCAGAGTCCTTCGCGACCCGGCTGCCGTCGCCGAGGCCGGTGGAGCCGTCGTCACCGGTACGCGTGTAGATCTTCGAAAGGCGGTTGCCCACGGCCGCGGGTCAGGCCGTGTGGGCGCGCAGGGCCGGGACCTGGGCCCTCAGCAGCGCGAAGCCGCCGAACAGCGCGGCCGAATACACCAGCGTGCCCAGTACCGACCAGCGGAAGAAGGGAATGCCTGCGACATAGGAAGCCATCAGACCGGCGCCGGTCTGCGGGTACATCGGGTTGCCCAGCCAGGCCACGAAGTTGGTGACTAGGTAGAACAGCACCGCGCCCAGCAGGGAATAGCCGAGGACGGAACCGCCGCCGACCTTGCCGCGCATGCGGAAGCCGATCACCGTCGTCAGCACGATGCAACCGTACACCGCCAGCATGTCGCGGCCACCGAACCAGCTCGCGTACAGCCCGCCATTGATGGAGGCCAGTACCAGGTCGGAGATGAGGAGCCCGACCAGCGGCACTGCCACCGCCCACCCGCGACTGGCGAACCAGGCGCCACCGAACAGCGCGATCGAAGCGACCGGCGAGAAGTTCGGCGGATGCGGCAACACCCGCGTCAGGGCGGCGAGCACGATCAGGCCCATGAGCACCAGCGGGCCGGCATTGAGGATGGAGGAAGCAGCGGAACGGTTCATCAGGAGAAGTGCTTGCCGACGGGAGCCGGTAGCATAGCGCAATGCATTCCGACGCCTCCCCTGTCCCCGCGCCCGTCCACGACGTATTGGTCGTGGGCGGTGGCCTGGTCGGTGCCAGCCTGGCGATTGCGCTGGACCGGATCGGTGTCGACGTCGGGCTGGTGGAAGCCACGCCGTCGGGTTCGCCACCGCCCGTGTTCGACCAGCGCAACCTCAGCTTTGCGGAGGCGACCGTCAATGCGTTGCATGCGTTGGGGGTGATGCAGAAGCTGGAGGCGCCTGTCGGCGTGATCAGGCGCATCCATGTCAGCCGTCGGGGAGATTTCGGTCGCGTATTGCTGCAAGCGCCGACACATGGCCGGACCGAATTCGGCCGGGTTGTGGTGGCGCGCGATTTCGGGCGGGCCCTCGAAGCCCGGCTTGCGGAGCTGCCCGGGGTGACGCGGTACCGCCCGATGCGGTTCCTGGGCGTCGGGCAGGCCGAGGCGGGGGCTCGAGCGATTCGCGTGGCCGGGGACGGCGGCGAACGCCTGTTGCATGCGCGCCTGCTGGTGGGTGCCGACGGCACCCGCAGCGCGGTCCGGGAGGCGCTCGGCATTGCCAGCCAGGCACACGATTACGGCCAGACACTGTTCGTCGCCCGGATCCGGAGCGAACGCATGCCCGACGGCACGGCCTACGAGCGGTTCGGCGAAGATGGTCCGACGGCGCTGCTGCCGCGCGGCGACCGGCACTACGGACTGGTCCACGGCGTCTCGCGCGCCGAGGCCGACGAAGTTGAAGGACTGGATGAAGCCGGTTTCATTGCACGGGTGCAGGAGGTCTTCGGCTGGCGGGCGGGACGCTTCACGGCATGCGGAGAAAGAAGTACATATCCGATGACGCGGGTGCTGGCCGAGCGGACCACCGCGCCGCGGGCGGTGCTGGTGGGCAACGCGGCGCAGACGGTGCATCCGGTCGGCGCCCAGGGGTTCAACCTCGGCTTGCGTGACGCGCTTACGCTGGCTGAACTGATCCAGCAGGCACGGCAGGCGGATCCCGCCGGGGACTGCGGCGCTCCAGAGTTGCTGGCCCGCCACGTGGAGCGGCGCGAACCGGATCGGCGGCGGACGCTGGCGTTCTCCGATGGACTTGCCCGCTTCACCGCCAACCCCGCGCCGCTGGCCACGCCGCTGCGGAGTCTCGGCTTCGCCGCAGTCGCGCGGGTGCCTTCGTTGCAGGCTTCGCTGGTCGCCGGGGCCATGGGCTATCGCGGCGATGTGCCCGCCCTGTGCCGTTCGCCCCGGAGCGATGCATGAACCGTACGAGTGTGAGCCGTCCAACCAGCTTCGATGTCGTGGTGGTTGGGGCCGGCGTGGTCGGCGCGGCCACTGCACTTGCACTCGCCAGGGAAGGGCTGCGCGTGGCGCTGGTGGAAGGCCGCGAGCCGCCCTCATGGAATGCCGCCACGCCGGACCTGCGTGTCTACGCCTTCGCCCCCGACAACGCCGCCTTGCTGGACCGGCTGGGTGTCTGGGGCGCCATCGAGTCCGCGCGCAGCCAGCCCTACAGGTGTATGCGGGTTTGGGATGCCGCCGGTGGCGGTGAGTTGGCATTCGATGCCGACCGCCTGGGACGACTCGAGCTGGGTTGGATTGTCGAGAACGCGCTGCTGGTCGACAGGCTGTGGAATGCACTGCCGGCCGCCGGCGTCACCATCCTGTGTCCGGAGCGCGTGCAGGAGTTCAGCCAGGACGACAGTGGCGCCAGCGTCGGCCTCGAATCCGGCACCCGCTTGCGCGCGCGCCTGGTCGTCGCGGCCGACGGTGCAGACTCGCAACTGCGGCAGCTCGCCGGGATCGAAGCGCCCACCCGTGACTACGGACAGCGCGGCCTGGTCGCCTTCATCGAACACGAGCGCCCGCACCAGTCCACCTGCTGGCAGCGCTTCCTGCCGACGGGGCCGCTGGCCTTCCTGCCGTTCACGCCTGCCGCAGAAGGAAGGCACCGGAGTTCGATCGTCTGGACCCTGCCCGAGACGGAGGCGGGGCGCATGGCCGCGCTCGACGACAGCGCTTTTCTCGGCGAGCTGGACCGGGCGTTCGACGGGCCATTGGCGCCGCTGCTGGGAGTGTCGAGGCGGGCCGCGTTTCCGCTGCGCCGGCAACTGGCTTCCACCCAGCGGCAAGGCCGGCTGGTACTGGTCGGGGATGCGGCCCACGTGGTGCACCCATTGGCTGGTCAGGGCGTCAACCTGGGCCTGCGTGACGTGGCCGCACTCCAGCAGGCGCTGCGCGGGGGTGGAAGCGCAGGCGACCCGGGTGCGCCTGCGGCCCTGCAACGCTGGGCCCGCACCCGCAAGAGCGAAAGCGCTTTGGCTGCAGGGACCTTCGAGGCATTGAACCTCGCCTTCTCCAACGACCTGCTCGCGCCGACGTTGCTGCGCGGACACCTGCTCGGGCTGGCGGGACGCATGTCGATGCTGACCCGTGCGCTGTGGCGTCGCGCCGCCGGGCTGTAGGCACGGACTTCCCCGCTAGTTCCTGTCGCCCTTGGCTTTCGGGCGCGCGAACACGGTGATCTCCTCGCGGTCATGGAACAACTGGCGCGCCCGGATCTCGAGCGGCCGGTGCGCCTGCTGCTCGAATCCCTCAAGGCAGATGCGCGTTTCTTCCCAGCGCTTCTTCATCGGCAGCTTCAGGTTGAAGACCGCGTAGCGGCACCAGTCCTCGCGGAACCACGTCGCCATGCGTTCGGCGACACGGCGGGGTTGTTCGACCATGTCGCAGACCATCCAGTCGAGCCGGCGTCGCGGTTGCCACTGGAACCCGTCCGCGCGCAGGTGGTCGACGCGGCCGCCATCCAGCAACTGCTGGCGCATCGGGCCGTTGTCGACCGCGGTGACCTTCATGCCGTGCCGCACCAGCACCCAGGTCCAGCCGCCCGGCGCTGCGCCCAGGTCCGCGGCCTGCATGTTGTCGCGCAGCAGTTGTGATCGCTCTTCCTCGTCCAGCAGCGTGAGCAGCGCCTCTTCGAGCTTCAGCGCCGAGCGGCTGGGGGCATCGGGGTGGGCCTTCAGCCGCGGGATCCCGAGGGGCCAGGGCGAGCTGTCGCGCGGATCGCTGCTGGCGAGCACGACGTGGTGCCCGCCGAGGAAAGCCACGTGGAGGCGGGGCAGGCGTGTGTCTTCCTTCGAAGACAGGTATCCCGCCTTGCGCAGCACCGGGCGCAGGGCGTTGCCGAAGCTGCGGGCCAGACCCGCCAGCGGTTTGCCGGTGTCGGAATCCGGATGCTCCACCCACAAGTCGCCGTAGGGGCCGGTTGCGGCGTGCGACTCCAGTGCCTGCATGATCGGCGTGATGCGGTCGGTCGCATCGAGCCCCCGCAGGTCGGCGATGCGCAGCAGCTTCTGGCGGGCGAATACCAGCCGCTCGAGCGGCAGCGCCCGTGACAGTGCAACCGCGTCCTCGGCGATGAATTCGACGAAGCCTGAGCCGCGCTCGGCACGTGCATAGCCGGAGTGGCCGGCAAGCGCGGCCCGCTCGGTGAGTTCGGCGGCGAGTTCCGGTTCGAAGCCCGCCCGGCACCAGCAGAACAGTGCATCGGCCATGTCAGTAGGCACTCCCGCCATGCATGCCGTAGTCCTGCAGTACCGCCCGCGCCTGGTCCCGCTGGATGTCCCGCACCACCTCGATGCCGCGGTTGCGCAGCTCGCCGATCCAGTCCGCGGGCAGGGGGCCTTCGTCGAATTCGGTCAAGGATTCGACATCCTCGCTGCGTGCACCGATCAGCATGCGGTCGATGCCGGCCCAGAAGCTGGCGCCGTAACACTGGCAGCAGGGTTGCGCCGACGTGGCCAGGGTGACCGGCCCGGCCGATACCCCCGGCTCCAGCTCGTTGAGCCGTGGGCGCTGGGTGCGCTGCTGCGCAAGCATGAAGGCCATGGTCTCGGCATGGGCCACCGAACACGACTGCGGCAGCACCCGGTTCACGCCCACGGCGATGACGCGGTCGTCGGGTCCGAACACCACGGCCCCGAAAGGTCCGCCGCTGCGGGCTTCGACGTTGCGCCGCGCCAGGTCGATGGCCAGCGACATCTTCGCTTCGTCACCGGGCCAGGTGCGCGAGGTATCCACCGCCTCGTGTACCCACGCCGGCAGCGTCAGGTGGACCTGGGCATACAGCATTACGGGAGCAAGGCCTGGTTGCTGCCCTTGCACTCACCCTGCACGCACTGGCAGCTGGTGATCGCGGGGAAACCACAGGTCGACATGCGGCCGGTGCGCTCGCACTCGGCCTGCACCGCGGCCGGATCGGTCGGGCTGTCGACGTTGACGCAGGCGGGGTACTCGCCACAACAGTTGCCGACGTTCTTGACGGTGCAGTCGGCATCGCTGCCGCAGGACAGGTCGAGCTTAACCGGTGCGCCGGCGGGCTGCGGATCCGGCTGGGCGGGGGCAGTGTCTGATCCACCGGGCGCGGCAGGTTGGGCGACCGCGTCAGGCGCCGACTGGCCGTTGGTCGCCGACGGCGCGGCGCAGGCCGCCAGCGCCAGCAGCAGGCTCGTCGAGAGCATCAGGGCGAGCTGTCGGAGCGTGCGGGTGCGGGAGGTGTGGATGGGCATGGCCGGTCTCCGGGTAGTGGGCGGGTCGATCAAGTCTTGCTGGCCCAGGTGTCACGCAGGGTGACGCTGCGGTTGAACACCGGTGTGCCCGGTGCATGGTCGTGTCGGTCGGCGACAAAATAACCAAGGCGCTCGAACTGGTACGACGCCTCCGGTCGAGCTTCACCCAGCGACGGCTCCAGTCTGGCGGTGACGGTGCGCCGGGAATCGGGGTTCAGGTAGTCCTGGTAGGTCTTGCCCTCGTCCTCGCCACGGTCCGGATCGGGCACCGAGAACAGGCGGTCGTACAGCCGGACTTCGGCGGTGATGGCGTCGCGGGCGCTGACCCAGTGGATGGTGCCCTTGATCTTGCGGTTGGCGCCTTCCATGCCGGGACGGGATTCCGGATCGAGCGTGCCGCGCAGTTCGACTATGTTGCCGGCGTCGTCCTTGACCACCTCGTCGCAGCGCACAATGCCGGCACCGCGCAGCCGCACCTCACCGCCCGGCACCAGCCGCTTGAAGCCCTTCGGCGGCACTTCTGCGAAGTCGTCGCGTTCGATCCACAACTGGTTCGAAAACGGCACCTCGCGCGTGCCCTGGTGCTCGTCCTTCGGGTGGTTCGGGAAGGTGAGCGACTCGGAGTGGTCGTCGGGCAGGTTGGTGATCACCAGCTTCAGCGGCTCGACCACGGCCATGCGCCGCGGGGCGACGGCGTCCAGGTCTTCGCGCAGGCAGCCCTCCAGCACCGAGAAGTCGATCAGCGAGTTCTGCTTGCTCACGCCCAGCCGCTCGGCGAACAGCCGCAGCGACGCCGGCGTATAGCCGCGGCGGCGGATGCCCTGCAGGGTCGGCATGCGCGGGTCGTTCCAGCCATCCACCAGCCCGGCCTGCACCAGCGCCATCAGCTTGCGCTTGCTCATCACCGTGTAGTTGAGGTTGGCCCGGGAAAACTCGATCTGCCGCGGCTTGCTGGCCTCGAACGGCAGGCCCTTGCTGGTCAGCGGTTCCAGCAGCTCGGGAGAGTGCGCCAGGTCCACCTTGTCCACGCACCAGTCGTACAGCGGGCGGTGGTCCTCGAACTCCAGCGTGCACAGCGAATGCGTGATGCCCTCGATCGCGTCGCTCAGCGAATGGGCGAAGTCGTACATCGGGTAGATCGGCCAGGCATCGCCGGTGTTCTGGTGCGGCACCTTCTTGACCCGGTACAGGGCGGGGTCGCGCAGGTTGATGTTGCCGCTCGCCATGTCGATCTTCGCGCGCAGCGTATGGCTGCCGTCGGCGAACTCGCCAGCACGCATGCGGCGGAACAGGTCGAGGTTCTCCTCGACGCCGCGGTCGCGGAACGGCGACGGGCGCCCGGGCTCGGTCAGCGTGCCGCGGTACTCGCGCACCTGCTCGGCGCTGAGGTCGCAGACGAAGGCATCGCCCTGCCGGATCAACTTCTCGGCCGCCAGGTAGAACACCTCGAAGTAGTCCGATGCGTGGCGCAGCTCGTTCCACTCGAAGCCCAGCCAGCGCACGTCCTCCTGGATTGCCGCGACGTACTCCGGGTCCTCCTTGGCCGGGTTGGTGTCGTCCAGCCGCAGGTTGCACACGCCGCCGAACTCGTGGGCGATGCCGAAGTCCAGGCAAATCGCCTTGGCGTGGCCGATGTGCAGGTAGCCGTTGGGCTCGGGCGGGAACCGGGTCTTGATCGCCTGGTGCCGACCGTCGGCCAGGTCGTCGCGGACGATCTGGCGGATGAAATCCTGCCTGGCGGGTGCATCGGCCGGGGTTGCGACGGGGGCGGTCGGATCGGACATGCTGTGCGGCATCGCTGCGAATGGGGGAAAGGCGGCAGTTTAGCGGGTGTGGCGCGTTCTGCCCCGTTCGCGCGGCGTGCAGCAGCCAAGGGCTAAGCTGCACCCGTTTCCGGCATCGATCCCCTGCCGCCGCCGACCCGCTGCACCGTCGCCTGCAGCGCCAATAGTGGAGCGCCAATGAAAGTCGTCTACGAAGCCGCCAACATCATGGATGCGCACCTGATCCGGCATGCCCTGGAGGCCGCCGAAATACCGGTCTACCTGAAGGGCGAGGCCCTGGTGGGCGGGATGGGCGAGCTGCCGTTGTTCGGCGTGGTCCAGGTGTGCGTGCCGGAAATCGTCTGGCCGCAGGCGCGCGAGGTGGTGGAGTCGGTCGGGCTCGGGCCGGCGAGCGGAGCTGCGCCCGAAGAGGGCGCCGAAGGGGCCGGTGAAGCGGGGATGGTGTTCGGCGCCTGATTCGGAGGGCCGCGATACACCGCTCGCGTCGAACCCGCACTGTAGGAGCGGCTTCAGCCGCGACCCGTGGAAATGTCGTGCGGTTGCGGGTCTGGATCGCGGCTGAAGCCGCTCCTACAAGAGCTGTGGCTTCATGGAGCGGGGTGCGGAGGCTGCAGCAGGTCGGCCGGCAGCTTGCGGAACTCGGCGGCCAGCTGCTGCAGGAACGCATCCATCGCCGAGGTCTTGCGCCAGACCATCGCGATGCGCCGGTGCGGCGGGTCGCCCTGGAACGAAAGCAGTGACACGTCCTTGGAGGGCGGTACGGGTGGCTGCACCGACAGCACCGGCAACAGGGTGATGCCCACTCCCGCGGCGACCATCTGGCGCAGCGTCTCCAGGCTGGTGGCACGGAAGCCGTCGCGCTCGTCGGCGCCGGCCAGCCGGCATACGTCCAGCGCCTGGTCGCGCAGGCAATGGCCTTCTTCCAGCAGGAGCAGGTGCTGGTCGTCGAGCTGGTCCAGGCCGAGGCTCTCCTGTCCCGCCAACGCGTGGCCGGACGGCACCGCAAGCATGAACGGCTCGTCGAACAGCGGCTCGACGTGCAACTGGTCGTCATGCAGAGGCAGAGCGAGGATCCCGGCGTCCAGCCGTCCTTCCCGCAGCCGCGACAGGATGGCGTCCGTCTTCTCCTCGACCAGCAGCAGCTCGAGCCGCGGAAAGCGCTGCCGGACACCCGGGAGGACGTGCGGCAGCAGGTAGGGTGCGAGCGTGGGAAACACGCCGAGCCGCACGCTGCCGGCTTCCGGGTCCTGGCTGCGCCGCGCGATCTCCGCCATCTGCTCGACTTCCGCGATCACCCGGCGTGCGCGCTCGGCGATGTCCAGGCCGATCGGTGTCAGCATCACCCGGCGCGGGGCCCGCTCCACCAGCGAAACGCCCAGCTCTTCCTCGAGCTTCTTCACCTGCGTGGACAGCGTCGGCTGGCTGACGAAGCTTGCCTCCGCCGCCCGGCCGAAATGCTTGTGGTCGGCGAGGGCCACGAGGTACTTGAGATCGCGCAGGTTCAAGCGTCGCTCCTCCCCGTCGGGCACGATGCCCGGAAAACACCGGCATCCGCGAGGATGCCGGTGCCCTGGGCACTGGTCAGGCCGCGGCCTTCTCGGCCGGAGCCGAGCTGCGGATCAGGTGGTCGAAGGCGCTGAGGGCCGCGGTCGAGCCGGCACCCATCGCCACCACGATCTGCTTGTACGGCACCGTGGTGGCGTCGCCGGCGGCGAAAACCCCCGGCAGCGACGTCTGGCCACGGTCGTCGATCACGATCTCGCCGCGGTCGGAAAGCTCGATCGTTCCCTTCAGCCATTCGGTGTTGGGCAGCAGGCCGATCTGCACGAACACGCCTTCCAGCTCGACCGTGTGGCTGTCGCCGCTGTCGCGGTCCTTGTAGACCAGACCGTTGACGCGCTGGCCATCGCCGAGGATCTCGGTGGTCTGGGCGCTCACCACCACGGTGGCGTTGGGCAGGCTGCGCAGCTTGCGCTGCAGGACCTCGTCCGCACGCAGCTTCGAATCGAACTCCACCAGGGTGACGTGCTCGACGATTCCGGCCAGGTCGATGGCCGCCTCCACGCCGGAGTTGCCGCCGCCGATCACGGCCACGCGCTTGCCCTTGTACAGCGGGCCGTCGCAGTGCGGGCAGTAGGCCACGCCGCGGTTGCGGTACTTGTCCTCACCCGGGACGTTGACCTGGCGCCAGCGGGCCCCGGTGGACAGCACCACCGTCCGCGAGCGCAGGGTCGCGCCGTTGGCCAGCTGCACCTCGACCAGCCCGCCGGTGGCGTCGCTAGCAGGCACCAGCTTCTGCGCGGTTTGCAGGTTCATGATGTCGACGTCGTAGTTGCGCACGTGCTGCTCGAGCGCCGCGGCCAGCTTCGGGCCTTCGGTGTATTCCACCGAAATGAAATTCTCGATCGCCATGGTGTCGAGGACCTGGCCGCCGAAGCGCTCCGCGGCCACGCCGGTGCGAATGCCCTTGCGCGCGGCATAGATCGCCGCCGCTGCACCGGCCGGGCCACCGCCGACCACCAGCACGTCGAAGGCGTCCTTGGACTTGATCTGTTCGGCCTGGCGCGCCTCGGCGCCGGTGTCGAGCTTGGCGACCACCTGCTCGATGGTCATGCGGCCGGTATCGAACATCTCGCCGTTGAGGAACACGGTGGGCACCGACATCACCTCGCGCGCCTCGACCTCGTCCTGGAACAGGGCGCCGTCGATCGCGACGTGGCTGATGTTGGAGTTCAGCACGCTCATCAGGTTCAGGGCCTGCACCGTGTCGGGGCAGCTCTGGCACGACAGCGACATGAACGTCTCGAAGCGGTAGTCGCCTTCGAGGTTGCGGACCTGGTCGGCCAGCTCCTCGGTGATCTTTGCCGGGTGGCCGCCGACCTGCAGCAGCGCCAGCACCAGCGAGGTGAACTCGTGGCCCATCGGGATGCCGGCAAACGCGACGCTGATGTCGGTGCCCGGGCGGTTGATGGCGAAGGAAGGCCTGCGCGCATCTTCGCCGTCATGGCGCAGGGTGATGCGCTCGGAGAGGGCGTCGATGTCGCGCAGCAGGCCGTCGAGCTCGCGCGACTTTTCACCATCGTCGAGCGAGGCGACGAGCTCGATCGGCTGGGTGAGCTTCTCGAGATAGGCCTTCAACTGGGTCTTGAGGTTGTCGTCGAGCATGTCGATGGCTCCGGACTGAAGGAATGGGGGAGGGGAGGAAGAAGGAAGGGCGCTTGCAGGAGCGGCCTGGGCC